>WNGA01000060.1_pt1 | contig 122448 bp, 122 predicted proteins | sample 5400061 | NCBI WGS metagenome assembly WNGA01 (sample SAMN13153366, study PRJNA577476) | soil metagenome | isolation source: 100 cm soil or saprolite under grassland replicate 2 | place: USA:California | collected 2016-06-15 | reverse complement strand
CTCAGCAGCACCGTGCGAGGCCTCGGGCAGGGGTCGTTGTACACGCTGCTCGGGCTGGGGTTCGTGATGATCTACAAGAGCACGCGCGTGGTGAACTTCGCCCAGCCGGCTCTGATGATCTTCGGCGCGTACTGGACCTCGTACTTCGCCGTGGAGCGGGGACTGCCGTTCCCGCTGGCCCTCGCCATCGCCGTCGCGGTGACCGCGTTGATCGGGGCCGTTGTGGAGCGGGTGGCCTTGCGGCCCATGGTGGGTGAGTCCGTGTTCTCGGCCAGCATGGTGACGGTTGGGGTCCTCATCGTGATCCAGGTCGTGGTGAACGATCGCATCGGGCTCGGGCTCCGCCAGGTCGGTGACCCGTGGGGGCTCCACCGGACCCGCATCGGCGGAGTCGTGGTGTTCCACACCGACGTGGCCAAGGTCGCCATCACGGTGGGGCTCGTCGTGCTCCTGGCCCTGTTCTTCCGGCACTCGAAGCACGGTCTGGCAATGCGGGCCACGGCATTCAGCCACGAGATCGCGCTGGCCCAGGGCGTGCCCGTGGGCCGCATGTTCGCGCTGTCGTGGGCGATCTCGGGCGGCCTGGCCGCGGTGGCCGGGATGCTCGTGGGCACCGGTGGGGCGGGGTTCGGGCGAGACACCACCTTCATCGCGCTGAAGGCGCTCCCGGCCATCGTCCTGGGCGGGCTCGACTCGATCCTGGGCGCCGTGGTGGGCGGAGCCGTGATCGGCCTCAGCGAGGCCTACACCAAGACCTACCAGCCGGAGTTCTTCCCGTGGATGGGCGCCAACTTCGATCAGGTGGTGCCGTACGTCGTGATGCTACTGGTCCTCCTGGTGCGGCCGTACGGGCTGTGGGGGACCCGCGAGGTGGAGCGGGTGTGAGCGGCAGGTGAGAGGAAGGCGCGAGCTCTTCACCTCCTACCAGGCGGACCAGGCACCGCTGAACACGCCGGCCAAGCGGGGCTGGACGGCCGCGCTCGTGATCGGCTTGCTGGTCCTGCCGTTCGGCCTCTCCGGCGAGCTGCAGGCCCTCATGGCGACGGCGTTCGCCGCCGGCATCGGCGCCATCGGCCTGAACATCGTGACCGGCTACGCGGGGCAGGTCTCGCTCGGCCACGCCTTCTTCCTGGGGGTCGGCGCATACACGGGCGCCGTCCTGTCCGGGGATCCCGAGGGGAGGACGCTCGGCTATGGCCTCGACATGCTGGTGTGGCTGCCGGCGGCCGGCCTGCTCCCGGCGCTGGTGGGGTTCCTGGTGGCCCCCGTGGCCACGCGCCTGAAGGGCCTGTACCTGGCCATCGTGACCCTGGGCCTCGTGTTCATCGGCGAGCACGTGTTCCGGGAGGTCCGGTTCATCACCGGGGGGCCGGGGGTGGGCCGTCCGGCCGCCGACCTGAAGCTCGCCGGCGTGGACCTGGGCACTCGGAGCGAGATCGGCGGCTACCTCGTCTCCCGGGAGATGAAGCTGTACTTCCTGTGTCTCGTCGTCCTGGCCGTCCTGGCCGTCCTGGCCAAGAACCTGACCCGGTCCGCGGTGGGGCGGGCCTTTGCCGCGGTGCGCGACCGGGACGTCGCCGCCGAGGTCATGGGGGTGGGCCTCGCGAGGCACAAGGCCATCGCCTTCGCCGTGTCGTCGTTCTACGCGGGGATCGCCGGCGCGCTCCTGTCCACCGTGACCGGATTCATCGAGCCCAGCAGCTTCGACCTGCTCCTGTCCGTCCAGTACCTGGCCATGATCCTGATCGGGGGCCTGGCCACCATCTCGGGATCCCTCCTGGGCGCCGCCTTCGTAGTGCTGCTGCCCCGCCTCGTGGAGGAGTTCCCGCGGTTCCTCCCCTTCATCACGTCGCAGTCCACGGGCGGCTTTCTCACGACCTTCCAGCTCCAGACGATCATCTACGGCGCGCTGATCGTGGTGTTCCTGATCGCCGAGCCCCGGGGCCTCTACGGGCTCTGGGTCCGCGTCCGGAACTACTTCCGGACCTGGCCGTTCTCGTACTGACATGCCTCGGCCGACGTCGTGCTCGGGGACGCATCCCGTCAGCACCACGATCGGGGCGAGAGTAGGATTCGGCGTGACTTCCCAGGGAGCAGGAGGAGAGACCATGGTTCCGAGGGGACGTGGGTTCCTGGCACTGGTCGCCGTGTTCGTCGTGATCGCCGCCTCGTGCGGCGGCGGAGGCGAGAAGGAAGGCGAGGGGGGGGTCAAGACCGATGTCGGCGTCACCTCCGATCCCTGTCCGGGGAGCCAGCACACGGACCGGGGTTGCATCTACCTCGGCGTCCTCTCGGACCTCACCGAAGGGCCGTTCGCGCCACTCGCCGTTCCCATCACCGACGGCCAGAAGGCGTTCTGGAAGCGCGTGAACGACGGAGAGGGCATCGGCGGGGTCTACGACGTGGACATCGAGACGTACACGCGCGACAACAAGTACAACCCCGAGGAGCACGTCGCCAAGTTCCGGGAGATCGAGCCGCACATCCTCGCGCTGGCCCAGTCGCTCGGGACTCCCACCACGCTCGCCGCCCTGGACCTGTACAAGGACCTCGACGTGGTGGCCGCCCCGGCCTCGTGGTGGTCGGGGTGGGCGTTCGAGGACACCATCATCGAGAGCGGCTACAACTACTGCATCGAGTCCATGAACGGACTGGACTGGGCATCCGATGAGTTCGGGAAGCCCGGTGTCGTCATGGCCGTCCACTACCCGGGCGACTACGGTGGCGACTCGGCGGCGGGCGTGGCCTATTGGGCGGAGACCAACGACGTGACGTTCGACCCCGCGGCCGACGACGTCCAGACCCTCCCCAACGCGCAGGCCGGCAACCAGGACGCTGCCGTCGAGGCCATCCTGAAGGCAAAGCCCGACGTGGTGGTCCTGGCCACCGGCCCGGGCGAGATGGCGGAGATCGTGGGCAAGACGGCGGCCCAGGGGTTCGCCGGGCAGTTCGTCGGCTCGGTCCCCACGTACAACCCGGCCGTGCTGGAGAGCGAGGCGGCCCCGGCCATCGAGGGCCTCTACCATTTCGTGGCGCCCTGGGGCCCGTGGGGGACGGACACCCCGGCTCATGACGCCATGCAGGAAGCGACCGGGGGCACGCCGCCGGCCAACGACGGCTTCACGTTCGGCTGGATCTGGTCCTACCCGATGAAGGCCGTCCTGGAGCAGGCTTTCTCGGACGGGGACCTCACTCGGGCCGGGGTGCTGGCCGCCGTCTCGGAGGCCACCGTGGACTACGAGGGCGCCCTGCCGAACCGGACGTACGGCGGGGACCCGACGAGCACCGTCGTCAGGGAGGCTCTCATCGCGAAGCCGGACCCGGACGCACCGCTCGGTTCCTCGGTGCTGAAGGACTTCTTCGTCGGACCCACCGCGAAGGCGTTCGACTTCACGGAGCCCTGCTCGGCGGCAGGCTAGGTGCGGGGAAGCGCGATCTGAGCGGCGGCGAGCGCCCTGATCCTTTCCCGAGCCATGGGCAGGGTCGACGACGAGCGGGGGCGGCTCCGGGAGCTGGGGGAGTGGGAGCCGTACCTGCTGCCCGCTCGGGGCTGCCCGGCCCGCGGGGGAACCTCCCGACGCCCTACCGGCGGAGCACCACCTCGATCGCACGGAACTGGCCACCCGGGGGCCAGATCAGGACGTGGCCCAGGTGCATCCCCTTGGCCAGGCCGGAGCAGGACGGCGTCAGCGTGACCGAGCCGTTCCCGGGACCTTCCCCCTCGACCTTCAGCCACCGGACGTCGGTTCCGACCTGCCAGGCTACGGCCGGCGAGGCCGCGGTGACCCGGATCCTTCGGCCCTTCGAGAGCGCGCATGCCCCCAGATCCACCCGCTCGTCCGGGAGGTAGATCCGCGGCGGATCAGGCAGGACCTTCGAATCCAATGCGTCGCCCCCCAGCCTGGCCTCGTCCCCATCCAGCGATCCGTCGTGATCCGTGTCCGCCGCACACGGATCGGTCCCGTCCGCCCGCTCGCCGAACGAGGCCAGCCCGTCACCGTCGGGGTCCCGCCAGCTGTCCCCTCGGGCCGGAGACAGGCACTCGTGCGCCGATTCGTAACCGTCGGGAACACCGTCGGCGTCCTTGTCCGGGAGGGCGATCACCTTCACGGTGTCGGTGCTCGACAGGCCCGAGGACGGAACGCCCTTCAGCGTGATGAGGTGGACGCCGGGACTGAGCCGGACGGCGGCGCGCGCCCCGTGCCCGAGCAGCCCGTCGAGCGACGATCGCCATGTGAGCGCGGCTCCGGCGAGGGGACCGTCGGTCAGGTCGTAGCCTCCCCCGACGAGGGCCACCGGTTGACCCGCCACCACCCGTGCGCCATGCGACGGCCACGCGATCGCCGTGCCCCCGGATCGCGGATCCACGGTGAAGGAGGAGCTCTCGGCGGCTCCGGTGTTGAGTCCGTCCGACGCCTCGACGACCAGCACGGCATCCGTGGTCGCCGGCGACGTCTCCAACGGGAACGAGTACGCGGGGTCCGTCAGACCGGCCGCGACCAGCTCGGTCGGGCTCTTGGAGGTGGGCCGGTAGTACACGTTGTAGGTGAGGGGGTCGCCGTCCGGATCCGAACCCGTCCAGGTGGCGGTCACGGCCCCGTCCCCGGGGGTGATCTCGACGTCGGTCACGCTCGGGGCCCCGAGCGTGAAATCGAGGCCGGCCTGCGCGTCCCCGCCCCGACGGATCTCGTATCCCGCGGCGCCGTCCGGCAGCGCCACCGTCAGCAGGAACGACCCGTTCGGACGGCTGAAGGTCCCGTGGACGTCGACGTCCGTCGGGCTGAACGGGAACGAGGTGAGGTCATCGCCCTTCCCGTCGAGGAAGACCAGGTCCAACGGTCCCCCCTGATCTGGTGCCGTGGTCGGGTACCCACCCGCCAGGAGCGACGAGTAGACGACGGTCGGTATGTCAGTGTCGTCGAGATATCCCGCCACGGTGAACAGAGGATCCCCGCCCGCGGCCACGGCATCGATTGCAGCCGGACGGGGCATGCCGACCAGTGAGGAGCGGACGTCGTTCCACTCGTAGCCCTCGTCGAACAGCGACCGGGCGTCCCCCACGGCGGGGGCCATCAGCGGGGGAACCGTGGAGACGTCCTGCCGCGTCACGGTGTTCACCATCGTGTCGCCGCGCACCAGTGTGATGGCCGGGGAACCCGAGTGGCCGCCCGAGATGTAGTGCGGGCTGGTGGTGCGGACCTCGCCGAGGCAGTGCGTGATCTCGTGGGCGATGATCGACGGCGAAGACCCGTTCAGGTTGACGTCGAAGCCGCCACCGGCGATCCCCACTCCCGCCGGCGCGATCACGTCGTCCCCGAACCCGCAGTCGCCGCCGCCCCCCGTTCCGGTGGAGGCCTGGGCGTTGAACCCGTAGTCGACTCGGTCGAGCGCCTGGTCCGGGGGCAGGACGCTCTCCGCCAGCCGGAGCTGCTCGTTCAACCGTCGCATCGCGTCGGTGATCTCGGTCCCGACCCGCGCCCCGCAGGCGCTCATCGTCTCCCCGATCCGGCACCGGCGGACGCTGCCGATGGTGTAGCGGAGGCCCGGCAGCCGGAACGGGTTCGCCACCGGCGCCGCCACCATGGGGCCGGCCCCGCTTCGTACCGGGATGACCCGCTGCACGTACAGCATCGCCCCGGGGACGGCGGCGGTCAGGTCCGTGCCCCACGTCCGGTAGTCGGGCGCAGCGGGCGCCTCGAAGGGGGACAGGTACAGCCGCAGATCGCGGGTTCGAACGAACACGGGATCGCCCAGGAAGATCCGCTGCGTCTCCGCGATCCCATCGATGCGCAAGAGCAGGTCGATGACGTACCGGCCCGGTACCGAGACGGTGGAGCCCGGGATCCAGCACTCGAACCGGGGGTTCCCGTTGAAGGAGCCGGCCGGATACAGGTTCACCCTCGAGACCGGGACGCCCGCGGCGGGGAGCAGGACGGAGCTGCCGCTCGGCCCGTGGATCGAGCAGGCCGCGTAGGTGACCTCCGCCGGCCGTCCGCCCGTGTAGACCTGGGCGCGGGCCAGCGTGTCCTTCCCCGCGATGTAGTCGTACGCGCGGATGGCCTGAACGTCCTCGTCGAGCCCCTGCGTGATGCGCTCGACGTCGAGCACCGGGACACCGGGCCCCGTCGCCGTCGGGAAGACCCCCCAGAAGAGGTCGGCCCAGGTGTCCGGGATGGCGTCCCTCCCTCCGGGCGGCCAGACGTACGTGTTCCCGTCGAGTACCTCCTGGCGGACTGCCACGCCGGAGAGGGAGAACGGCGTCCCCCCGCCGACATCCGTCAGGGAGATCCGGAGCTCTGCCGTCCAGGTCGCGTCTCCGCTCGTCACGGTCCCCAGGAACGGGATGGGGGTCGGGACCCAGCCGTCGGGCGATCCCTGGTACGAACGGAAGACGCCCGATCGGGTGATCGAGAACTTCCAGTCGTCGCTCCGGAGGGTCCGCCCGCCGTCGTGCCGGCCGTCCACCTCCAGGGCCACCACCGTCGGCGGCCCGGAGCTCTCCCTGGGCAGGCGCGAGATGCACACGTACAGTGAGGTCCGGTCCGCCAGGAATCGCGCCGTTGCCGACGGGTACAACCCCGCATACCCGATCCGGGCGAGGCCGGGTGTGGCGGAGTATTCGTCGCACGATCCGTTGAGCGCGGGCGCCGGCCTTCCCGCGGGCGGCCGGACCACCACGGTCGCATACATCGCGTGGGCGGAAGCGGGCGGGGGCGCCGGGCCGAGCACTCCGAGCACCAGCGCGAGCGATACGATCGTCGCCGAGCGGCGCATGACTTCCCTCCCTCCCCGAAAGGAAGGCCGAGTATAGGGGAACGCCTCCATCGAAACGGACGCACTGCTCTCACCGGGTGTGGCGAATCCCGGTCCGCCCGGCCGTCACGACATCGGGGGATGTCCGGGGTCTGTCACGCGGCGGCCATCGCCGGGCGGCGGCGCGCGGTCCGGTGGCCGGCGGAGCGGTGTTCCACGAAGCGCTTGAGATTCTGCAGGCAGGCGTGCATCTCGAAGCGTCCGGCCCGGACCAGGACGGGCTCGGCGACGCGGAGGAATCCGCGGCAGTCGCCGGCGACGCTCCAGTGGATCCGCGTGGCGCCTCGCAGGGACTCGAACTCCATGGTCCCCCGGATGTCCATCGGTCCGGACGTGCTGGTGTACGTGACCAGGCGCGGGGGCTCGTACGAGCTCACCTCGTACACCGTCTCGAACCGGTGGCCCATCAGGTGGATCCGCTGGACCACCCGGGCGCCGCGCTGCAGGGCCCCGCAGATCCTGCTCTCCAGCACCGCGGTGTTCCACAGGGGCATGTTCTCGGGGCTGGCGGCGAGCGGGAAGACCTGCCGGCGGGGAAGATCGACAACGATGCTGTCCTCGATCTGGATCATGGTCACACCCCCGAATCTCCTTACCGAACGCTGCGCGCCGGGGGGGCGGCGATGGAAGGACCGTTGGTCCCCCTCCGATCGGGACCTTTGCGATCCGGGATCGCCGCGGGGCTCTGGACCGACCCGAGGAGCTCGACCGGTCAGGCGGGAACCTTCTCCCCGACGAAGGCACTCAGCGCGAGGTACTGGCTCTCGCCGTCCAGGCCCGCCTCGCGAAGGACCGCGGGGCCGGGGCCGCTCCCCAGGAAGTGACCGTTCCGGAACGGGGACAGGGACGCCTCCCGTCCCCGGGCCGAGGTCACCCACCGGTACAGCGTCGGCAGCGTGAAGTCCGTGATCCCGACGGCCTCCGCGGCCACGTCCGCCGGGAAGATCCGGTCACGCTCCCGTGGCGGCAGCGCGTCGAACAGCTCCGCGCTGGCCACGTAGTACACGTCGAGGTCGATGCCGTCCGCCAGCAGCAGGGGCAGGGCGTCCTGCACGAACGCGTACGCGACCGCGCTTCCCTGCAGGACCAGGCTGCCGTCCGGACGCCCCGTCGCCGCGCGCAGCCGGTACACGCCCGTTCGAGCCTCGGCCACCGGAGCCAGGCCCAGGCCCTCCCGGTCGACGACGATCTCGGTGGGGCGGGTCACGAACGGGAAGATCACGGCGGGGCGGCGCCGCAGCGCCTCCGTGACCAGCGTCCAGATCTCCGCGGGATCCCACGGCGTCAGCGTGATGGCGGTACCGGCCGGGAAGTTCTCCTGGACGATCTGGAGGGGCTGGGGGTCCGCGTGCGTGGGCCCGTCCTCCCCGGTCTTCAGGCCGGCGTGGGCGCAGATCAGGATGGCCGTCCGGTAGGGGTCACCGAACGCGGCCCGCCGGGCCTGCCCCCCGATGGCGTGCAGCCGAGCCGGGATGTGGGCGAGCGGCGCGAGGAAGGCCCCGTACGACGAACCGACCCCGATGTGCCGCCCGAACCCGGACAGCCCGCACAGGATCCCGGACATGGCGTCCTCGCAGATCCCGCCGGTCGCCAGCAGCCGCGCGTCGGCGTTCGCCTGGAGGTCCAGGAAGCCGGCGGGGAACCCCGCGGCCACGCCGTCCACGCTGGTGGATCCCAGGAGGTCCGCGGCCGCCGACAGCATCGCGCCGCCGCTGGCCCGGTTGTAGTGGTTCAGCACGCGACCCAGCTCGGCCCGGAGCGTGGTGGCGGTCCCGGGCCTCAGCTCCAGGGCCTCCGGGACCCGCTCGGCCGCCCCAGGCACCGAGGCGTGGGCGAACACCTCGGCCACGTCGGGCGCGCCGTCACGGGGTCGGCGGGCCCGCGACGTCAACCGCCGCTTCGAGTCGCGGAGCTTCCCGGCCATCCAGTCGACCATGGCGTCCTCGCGCTCCATGACGCGGCGGACCACGGACAGGGCGTTCCACAGGCACCGCTCCAGCACCGCCTCACCGCCCTGCAGCCGGCACGGTGGGGATGTGGGGTCGGCACAGGTCGGGAGGGCCTCCCCGGAGCCCTCCACGAACGGTTCCATGGCCGAGTAGAACTCCGGCGAGCACAGCTTGTGGCCGGCGCCGTGGGACTGGCGTCCCTCGATGCCGTACCGCCACCCCTTGACCGTGGAGTACACGATCGCCGTGGGCTGTCCGGTGTCGAGCCCGAGCGCCGCTCGCTGGGCCGCCAGGATCTGGCGGAAGTCCTTGCCGTCCGGCACCCACACCACGTTCCAGTCGTGGAGCCAGAACAGCTCCCTGGGATCCCACTGCACGTAGTCGCCGGGCTCGTCGCCCGCGCGGCACACCCGGTCCGAGTCGATCGACGCCTGGTTCCAGTCCACGTGCACCACAGCGTTGTCGAGCCGCATGGTCCCGGCGGCGGCCAGCGCTTCGGCCACCCGCCCCGGGGTGAGCCCGCCCTCGCCCTCCACGATGTGGACACGGGGGGCGTCCGGGCCGTACGTGTCGCGAGCCCCCAGGGCCAGGCCGAGGGAGGTGGCCATGCCCACGCCCGACGCGCCGGTGGCCAGGGGGACGAACGGTGTCGCCGGCGTGGGGTGGCCGTCCAGGGCCCTGGACCCGAATTCCCGGAACAGCGGCGTGTCGGTGATCGGGTTCCGGCGGAACCCCAGGAGGTCCTCCAGGCGGAGCTGCAGGCGTGGATCGCCCGGGAGGAGATCGGGGGCGGCGATCCGGGCGATCTCGTTGCGCAGGGCCCACATCGCGTACAGCCCCAGCGCCTTGTGTCCCGCGGCGTAGGAGATCAGGTCGGCGTCGGGCCGGTCCGGCTCGCCGAGGTCGTAGTCCATGGCGTCGAACAGCACCGATGCCACGAACCGGCCGGAGGAGATGGAACCCCCCGGATGCCCGGACGTGGGCGCGTAGTTGTAGAGCGCGGTGCACAGCGAGCGATAGATCAGATCGAACGTCTCGAGGTATGCGAGCTCGGTATCCGGGACCACCTCGGCGGTGACCGCTCCGATCCCCTCGACGTCCACGTACGTGCCGCGGCGCGGCCCGAAATCGAATCCCATGGCCGAACGCACCCCCTTCTTCGGAGAGCCATCGCGACCATGCGCGATCGGGCTGGGGGCCGTTACGGCCGTTCGGCCCCTCCCGGGGATGACCATCGGACCTGCTGAGCGCCGCCCTCGAGGCCCTCCGTCCGCTCGTTCCCGCACTGAAGGGGCACGTCGAGCTGACCGAAGCCGAGACCGGCCTGTTCGCCGACGTCCTGGAGCGGAGCTCCCTGCTCGCCTCCGACGTGGAGGAGCTTCGCCGGGAGCACGTCGCGATCGGGGACCACCTGCAGGAGCTGATCGACCTCCTGGCGTCCCCCGCCGGAGCGGCCGCGGCGCGCGGACGGGTCCGGCAGGCCGTGCCACAGCTGATCGAGGAGTCCGACCGGCACTGCTGCCGGGAGGACCACTTGATGTTCGAGGCCTACCTGGCGGGGATCGGAGGAGACTGACGGGGCGCCCGGCCGGCTCCTCGTCCGCCCGTCGCGGGCCGATCGCGAGTGATCACGGGAGCAGGCTGACCGAGCCGTCGTCGCGGAGGGTCCAGTCCGGGTTGTGCGCGACCTCCCACGGGTGGCCGTCGGGATCCACGAACACCCCCGAGTACCCGCCCCAGAACCTCTCGGCGCCCTCCCGGGGGATCTCCGCCCCCGACGCCCGGGCCAGGCTGATGATCGCGTCCACAGCCGCGGGAGACCGGACGTTGTGGGCCAGCGTCACGCCGCCCCACCCGCCCCCGTCCTCGACGCCGCTGTCCTCCGCCAGGCTCGCTCGGTCCCACAGCGCCACGACCATGCAGCCCGCCTGGAAGAACACGACGTCGTCACCGGGTGCGGCGCCGGTCGTCCACCCCAGCGCCTCGTAGAACCGGCGTGACCGCTCGAGGTCGCGGACCCCGAGCGTGACCAGGCTCAGGCGTTGTTCCATCGAAGACTCCTCTCGTCGGGGTGATCCATTCTCGCGTTCGCTCCGATCACGCGTCCGATCGCCGGCACCGTACCGGTTGCGCCCCCGACCAGGTGGGCCTACGGTCTGGTCGTGCTCGGTCGGCCTGTGAGAAGGAGACGGTGGTGACGTTCGACTACGACCTCCTGGCGATCGGGTGCGGGCCGGCCGGCCAGCGAGCGGTGATCCAGGCGGCGAAGCTGGGGAAGCGGGCCGCGGTCGTGGAGCGGCGGCAGGTCGGCGGGGTGTGCGTGATGAGCGGGACCATCCCGTCGAAGACGCTTCGCGAGGCGGTGATCTATCTCACGGGGCTGGGCCAGCGCGGGATCTACGGGCAGAGCTACCGGCTCAAGGAGGACATCACGATGGAGGACCTCCGGGGCCGGGCCGACGACGTGGTCCGCCGGGAGATCGACGTCATCCGCGACCAGCTGGTCCGCAACCACGTGACCCTGCTCGAGGGCTCGGCCCGGTTCGCCGATCCCCACACCGTCGTGGTGGAGCGGAAGGACGGGGGCGAACGGCCGGTCACGGCGGAGAGCATCGTGATCGCCTCCGGCACGAAGCCGGCCCGGCCGCCCTCCGTGGAATTCGACGACCGGACCGTGTTCGACTCCGACGGCCTGGTGGAGATGGACCGGATCCCCGGAGCGCTGGTGGTGGTGGGCGGCGGAGTGATCGGGATCGAGTACGCCTCGATGTTCGCGGCCCTGGGGACCAAGGTCACGGTGGTGGACATGCGCCGGAGGATCCTGGAATTCTGCGACGACGAGATCGTGGAGGGGCTCCAGCACCAGCTCCGGGACCTCGGGGTGACGTTCCGGCTGGGCGAGGAGGTCACCGCCGTGGAATCGCTCGACCAGGGGGCGTTGATCGAGCTCGCCAGCGGCAAGCGCATCGCGGCGGAGGCCGTGCTGTACTCGGCCGGCCGGGAGGGCGCCACCGAAGGGCTGGACCTGGAGCGGGCCGGGCTGTCCGTCGACGAACGGGGCCGGATCCCCGTGGGCCGGACCTTCCGGACGAGCGCTCCCCACATCTACGCGGTGGGCGACGTCATCGGGTTCCCCAGCCTGGCGGCCACGGCCATGGAGCAGGGTCGCATCGCCGCGCTCGACGCGCTGGGCCAGGAGGTCCGGGACATGCAGGAGCTCCTGCCGATCGGGATCTACACGATCCCCGAGATCAGCTTCGTGGGCAGGACCGAGTCCGAGCTCACCGATGCCGCCATCCCGTACGAGGTGGGCATCTCGAGGTACCGCGAGCTGGCCCGGGGACAGATCCTGGGAGACTCCTACGGCATGCTGAAGATCCTGGTGTCGCAGGAGGACCGGACGCTGCTGGGGGTGCACGTGCTGGGGACCGGCGCCACCGAGCTGGTGCACATCGGGCAGGCCGTGATGGGCAACGGCGGGACCCTCGACTACCTGACCGGGGCGGTCTTCAACTACCCGACGCTGGCAGAGAGCTACAAGGTGGCCGCCCTCGACGCGAACAACAAGCTCCACGCGGTGCGCCGCCTGGCGGGCTGACGACGATGGCGAGAGACTTCGACACCATGGTGCGGCCCGGGCTGGAGGGGCTGCTCGAACCGGGGGAGACACTGCGGGGCCTGGCCGCCGCGACCTTCCAGAAGACCTTCAGCGGCGGGCTCTACGCGATCGGTGTCACCGACCGGCGCCTCATCCTCCAACCGCTCGACCGGAAGCTCCAGCCGAAGAAACCTGCCCGCTCGGTGGGGCGGGCGGACGTGGCCAAGGCCGAGCTCGGTGGGGCGGGCGGCGGGGACTTCAACGCGGCATCCGCCGTGATGGACGCGGCCGCCCTGACGCTGGTATTGAGGACGACCGACGGGCAGAAGTTCAAGCTCTCGATGATGCGCGGCAGCGACGGGGTCCTCGGCGGGCTGAGCGGAGGAGCCGCCCAGCTCCAGGGGGTCACCGCCCTCACCGACTGGCTCCGGGGCGAGCCCGCCGGGTAGCCCTCCGCCTCACGGCCCGAGGTGCGTGCCGGTGGCCGAGGAGAGGCGGCCGGAGCCCAAGCGGCCTCGGAGGGGGAGAATCTGGCCCGTGCTGTTCGAGGACATCGCGCGAGCCTCGGTCGGCGTGGCCGCCACCCCGAAGCGGTTGGAGAAGGTGGCCCGCCTGGCCGAGGCGCTGGGGCATGCCTCTCCGGACGAGGTGCCGGTCGCCGTGGCCCACCTGTCGGGCGACATCCCCGGCGGGACCATCGGGGTGGGGTGGGCCTCGCTTCGGGACCCTCCGCCCCCCGCCGCGACCGCCACGCTCCGGGTCCTGGAGGTCCAGCGGGCGTTCGAGGAGCTCCGTTCGACCGCCGGTTCGGGGTCCCAGGCCCGGCGGAGGGCGATCCTGCACGACCTCCTGGCGCGGGCGACGGCCCCGGAGCAGGCCTTCCTTCGGGGGTTGATGCTCGGCGAGATCCGCCAGGGGGCCCTGGAGGGGTTGATGGTGGAGGCGGTGGCCAGGGCGTCGGGCGTGGGCGCGGCGGAGGTCCGGCGGGCGGCCATGCTCGCCGGAGACCTGGCCCAGGTGGCCCGAACGGCGGTGGTCGAGGGCCCGGCCGGCCTGGCCCGGTTCCGGCTCACCGTGCTCCGGCCCGTCCAGCCCATGCTGGCCCAGTCGGCCGAGGGCATCGCCGACGCCCTGGCCCGGATCGGCGGGCCGGCCGCGATGGAGTGGAAGCTCGACGGCGCCAGGCTGCAGGTCCACCGGCTGGGTTCCGAGGTCCGCGCCTTCACCCGGAACCTCGCCGACGTCACCGACCGGGTTCCCGAGGTCGTGGAGTCCGTCCTGGGCCTCCCGGTGCGGTCCGTCGTGCTGGACGGCGAGGCCATCGCGCTCCGAGCCACCGGTCGGCCCCACCGGTTCCAGTCGACGATGAGCCGGTTCGGTTCGCAGCTGGAGGTCGAACGGCACCGGGCCGCCACCCCGCTGTCGGCGTTCTTCTTCGACTGCCTGCACCTCGACGGGGAGGACCTCCTGGACCGACCCGAACGGGCCCGGTTCGAGGCCATGGCCGCGCGGATCCCCGAGGGCCTCCGGATCCCCCGGATCGAGACCGACGACCGTGGGGAGGCGGAGGCGTTCTTCGAACAGGCCATCCAGCGGGGTCACGAGGGCGTGATGGTGAAGGCTCCGGGGTCGCCGTACGAAGCCGGGCGGCGCGGGGCCACCTGGCTGAAGGTCAAGCGGGCCGACACCCTCGACCTCGTGGTGCTGGCCGCGGAATGGGGTCACGGACGGCGCCGCGGCTTGTTGTCGAACCTCCATCTGGGGGCCCGGGACCCGGCCTCGGGTGGGTTCGTCATGCTGGGGAAGACGTTCAAGGGGATGACCGACGCCGTCCTGGCCTGGCAGACGGAACGGTTCCAGCAGATCGAGACCGGCCGCGACCCGTACACCGTGTACGTTCGCCCGGAGCTCGTCGTGGAGGTTGCATTCGACGGCGTGCAGGCCAGCACGCGGTACCCGGCCGGACTGGCGCTTCGCTTCGCCCGCATCAAGGGATACCGGCCGGACAAGCGCCCCGAGGACGCCGACACCATCGACGCCGTCCGGGCCATCCACGCCCGGGGCGCGGACGAGACAGGATAACCCCGCACGGAACGGGGAACGTTCCTCCGAGGACAACCGAGATGTCCGGAGATGCAGCCATGGCCAGCGCGAAGCAGGTGCAGGCGGCCAAGCGCAAGAACATCGCCGGCCGGTCCCGCATGGGCAAGTGGGACCTGATCCAGGCCATCCGCAAGGCGTCGTAACAGGGAACGGCGACTCGTTCGGCGAACGCGCCGCTCCACCGCGGCGTCGGGTGGAGCGGCGCGGTTCGTTTTGCCCGGCCCCGTGGAGGGAATACCGGACCCGAACCGAACGCCGACTCACCGGGCGCGAGGTCGCCCGCGCCGAAAGAGGGGTTGCCCGTGATGCGCACGCTCCGAGCCGTCCTCGCCGTGGCCCTGGTGGGGGCCGCCCTCACGATGGTCGCCGGCCCCGCGGCGGCCCACAACGAACGGTCGGTGGAGTCGCCGCCCCGGCCGGGGCCGTGGCCGGACGTCGACCGTGTCCAGCCGCACGTGGTGGTGTGCAAGGCCTCCAGCGAGCCCACCGCCTCGGAACGTTCGACGTACCTGAACCGGATCGCGGCCACGCGGGGCGAGGCCCGTTCCTACTGGCAGGCCCGGCTGGCAAACTGGAAGCTCAACGCGGTCCTGTGGCCGCAGTGCCGGTTCCACGACATCCAGGCCGCGGTGAACGCCGTGGCCGGTCACCGCGACATCCTGGTCATGCCGGGGGAGTACGAGGAGTACCCCAGCCGGAAGGCCCCCGACCTCCCGGCCGACGGCTCGGACGGAACGTACTCCTACGACTTCCAGAAGGCCCACCCGAACGCGATCAACCTCGTCGGGATCATCGGCAAGCCGTCGATCACGTTGCAGGGCACCGGGTTCGACCGTGACGACGTCGTGATCGACGCCGGGTTCAGCAAGCACGTGGGGATCCGGGTCGACCGTTCGAACGGGTTCATCGCCCGGAACTTCACGGTGGAGCACGCCGTGGAGCACGGCCTGTACACGATCGAGTCGGACACGTACCTGTACGACGACGTGGCGGGGAGGTACAGCGGCGAGTACCAGCTGTTCGGGTTCGCCTCCGACCACGGGATCATCCAGAACTGCGAGGCGGTCGGCGGGGGAGACTCCGGGATCTACGTGGGCGGCGCGCCGGACAGCGGACGCATCAACACGATCGTGCAGAACTGCCGGATCCACCACAACGTCCTGGGGTTCTCCGGCACGAACGCCAACTACGTCGTGCTCCGCGACAACGACTGGTACGACAACGCCACCGGGATCGTGGTCGATGCCGAGTCCGACCACCCGAACTACCCGCCGGGCCACGTCCGGATGGTCGGGAACCGCGTCTACAACAACAACTTCAACGTGTACTCCCCGAAGTCGAACGTGAAGCCCATCGGGTTCACGCGGGACACCATTCACGCCCCGGTCGGCACCGGCATCGTCATGGCGTCGTTCAACCACTCGCTGATCCGGGGGAACTGGATCTGGAACAACCACGCGCTGGGCATCGGGCTGTCGTCCCTCGAGGTGGAGGATCGCGGCGCGACCGCGACGTACGACACCATCGTGGGGAACTGGATGACCAGGCCCGGCGGGATCGAGTCCCCCAACGGCACCGACCTGTTCTGGGACGGCATCGGCGAGGGGAACTGCTGGGACCCGAACTACGGTGCGAGCTCCACGCCGGAGAGCCTGCCCCGGTGCGACTCGGCGTTCGCCGAGAACGGCCTGCCGAACCCCGCGGAGCCGAATGCGCAGAACATCGCCATCGAGGGCGGCCTGATCGTGATGGACCCGGACAAGGGCGAGCTGGTGTGCGACCACACGGGAACGGAACCCTGCCCCTCCGGCCCCGGCCCCAAGGAGGGCGACAACACCCGCGAGGGCGACGACCCCGACGACTACTGAGCGATTCGAGGCCCTCCCGTTGACACCGATCGGACCCGCCGGGAGACTCGCCCGGTGGATCTGCGGAGATCGCGCCGCCTGACCGCGCTGTGCGCCGTCGTGGTCGCCGTCGGCGGTTCGGCATGCTCGAACGACGAGCACGTCCTGTCATCCTTCGGGCACGGGGAGGCTCGCGTCCAGACCCGGAGCGGCAGCTTCGATCTGGTCACGGCCACGGCGACCTTCGATCCCCAGACCCGGGAGGTGGACGGCAGCTGGTCGGGGGACGGGCGGACGTTCACCGTCGCGGGCCCCGCCCGAGTGGGGTCCTATCCGACGTCGAACAGCTTCGTGGTGGCGCTCGACGGAGGGGGAGGGTTCTCCTCGCGCGACGGCTCGTGCACCGTCCAGGTGACCCGGGCGGACTCCGACGGCGTGGCCGGCGACTTCGACTGCCGGGACGGCGGGATCTCGGGCTCGTTCACGCTGTCCCCCTGACGCGATTCCGAGACGGTCCGGTCCCGCGCGCGCTCGACGCGCGCCACCCGCTTCAGGGCCTCGACCTTCTCGGTCCGGCCGGCCCCGACCTGCCGCACCGCCGAACCCTCCCGTCCGCCCCTGACACGCTCAGTCGCTGGACGGCACGGCCCGTCGCGCCAGCTCGAGGAGTCCGCGCCAGGCGGCCAGCAGCAGGCCGGTGACGATCACGGTCACCGCCATGAACGTGAAGGTCTTGGTCCCGTAGCCGTGGCCGAGGATGGCGGCCCGCAGGAGGACCCCGGCCGGGACGCCGAGGATCCAGGCCGCGGCGAGCGTCCGGACCCCCGGGCGGCGGTAGGTCCCGACCGCCAGGGCGGCGGCGAGGAAGCCGGCCAGGACCGGGCCCGCGTTGCGCACCAGCCCGGCGGCGGTCTCCCCCTCCCGGTGGCTGGCCAGGCCGATCACCGCGAACAGGACGATGGCGACGGCGTCCCCCAACGCCAGGATCCATGGCCGGCGGAGGGTGTCGGCCCGGCGGGCGGTCCTCACCGTTCGCGCTTCTTCCCCCGGCCCGGTCCGGGGTGCTCGAGGGTCGCGGCCAGGGCCTCGACGATCTGCTCCTCCAGCCACCCCAGGTAGTGGTAGATCGCGTGGTGGTAGGCATCGGGGGCGTCCTCGTCGAGGTCGCGGAAGTTGGTCTCCTCGGTGACCTCCAGCTTGGTGCCCAGGACCAGGCGGATGTCGTTGATCGAGCTCATCCACGCCACCAGCTCGTCCTCGCTGATCCGCTGGGCGTCGAGTGTCCGCCGGAACGTCCGGACGGCCTCCACCCGCTGAGCCACCAGGTCGTCCCGCACGAGGTGCTCGTATTCCTCGTTGGCCAGGGGATCGTCGGGGTAGGCGGGGGGGAACACCCGCTCCAGGGCGGGGTCGTCGCCGGGGAGCATCTCCTCCAGCTCGCCGGCCAGCTTGCGGAGCACGACGCGCTCGGGTTCGGGGACCCGCAGCTCGTAGTCGCCCCGCCGGGTCCGGCGGACCCGGGCGTCCAGGTTCAGGGACCGACGGTCGATCGGTCAGTCCTTCTGCATCGTGGCCCACAGCCCGTGGGCGTGGAGCCGGGAGACATCGAACTCGGCCTTCTCGCGGTTCCCGGAGGACACCGCGGCCCGGCCCTTGTGGTGGACGTCGAGCATCAGGCGCTCGGCCTTGGACCGGGGATAGCCGAACAGCTTCTGGAACACGAACGTCACGTACGACATCAGGTTGATGGGGTCGTTCCACACGATGACCACCCACGGGCGGTCCGGGATCGCGACCTCGTCGCCGGACGGGCGATCGACCTCCACGGGCGCGGTGGTGCTCACACCCTCCATTGTGGCAGGGAGCCGGCACCACAGGCCAGGGCGCAGGTCACACCCGAGCCGGAAGGGGGCAGGCCGCTACGGAACGGAGACGAACGCGCGGTGGATCTCGGGCTGGACGACCGGGGCGCGGTGTCCCAGGGCCCAGCCCTCCTTGTCGTCGTGCACGCCAGTGACCTCACCGCAGTGCGGACAGATCTCCGCCCGCCAGGTGCCGTCGTTGGCCCGATGCCGGCGCATGTCCCGAACCACTCCGGCCAGCAGGGCGATCGCCGCGAGGGTGAGTCCGCACTGGGAGCACAGCGTGTCGTTGTACATCGCAAGATAGGTGTCGGGACCGGGGAGCGAATCCTTGAGCGCCCGGGGCAGCTTGCCCGTCGCGGTGGGACAGGAACGTCTCGAATCGTGCCCGGGCGAGGCCCCGTCCGGCTGGGAACAGGGTGTCGGGAGGGGCTGCTATAGTCCGCAATCGAGGGTTCGGCAAGGCACAGGTTGTTCGAGCAGTTCCCTCACGGGCCCATGTGGGCCCAGGCCGCCGGGCCGCGAGTCCGGGCGGGCCGGGAAAGGAGGGGATTGCAGAATGGCAACCGGCGTCGTGAAGTGGTTCAACTCCGAGAAGGGGTACGGCTTCATCTCCCAGGAGGGCGGACCCGACGTGTTCGTGCACTTCTCCGCGATCGCGGGGGCTGGGTACCGGAACCTGGAGGAGAACCAGAAGGTCGAGTTCGACGTGACCCAGGGACAGAAGGGTCCCCAGGCGGCGAACGTACGGCCGATCGGCTAGGCGAGACGGCGCGGCGTCCCGCGTGCGAGGGCGCCCCCGCCGCCGAAACGACGACAGCGAAGGGGTCACCGGCGGGTGGCCCCTTCGTCGTGCCGGGAACGGTTCGCGCGGTGAGAGCGGCAGGGAACCAGCCGCCGGGAATCGGCTCTAGCGCGGAGCGCCGGCGCCGGGAGGACCGCCGCCGGGAGCGCCGGGGGCCCCACGGCCGCCGCCGGGACCACCACGACCGCCACCGGGACCGCCGAAGCCTCCCCGGCCACCGCCGGGACCGCCACGACCGCCGCCACCACCGGGTCCGCCGAAGCCGAACCCGCGCCCGCGTCGTTCGCGGGGGGCCGGCGCCGGGGCCTCCTTGATCTTCACGTTCCGGGGGACGTGGCCGGCGCGCTCCAGGCGGACCCTCATGTAGTCGCCGGTCTGGGACCGCTCGATCTCCCGCCATCCGTCGTTCAGCAGGTGCTGGAGCCTCCCCGCGGCGGTCTTGCGGAGCTTGTCCGTGCCCGGGGTCTTGACGAACAGCCGCTCGTAGCGGACTTCCTTGAAATCACCCATGAGTGCCAAAGAGTAGCAGCGGGCGGCCCGCCGCAGCCGGGGGCTGTTTGGGGCGGTTGCCCTCCGGGTACATGGGCCTGGCACGCCCACGAGAGGGGGAACCACATGCGCCCACGTTCCGCAAGCCGACCTCGGGTATTGGCCGTTGCCGCCGTTCTGGCCCTGGCCATGGCCGGGGTCGGGGTGAGCCAGGCATCCACGCCGTCGAACGGCACGGTGAGCCCGGCGTCGCCGAACACGTCCTGGACGGGTCCCGTGCAGAGCGCGGTCACCCAGGGACCGTCCGACGCCGAGTGCCACGACACCGGGGCCTTCTGCGACGACTACACGCTCACGGTGAGCATCCCCGCGGGGTACTGGACCGGCCATTCTGGCGGCGTGACCTTCGACGTCACCACCACCGTCCCCGCCAACGACTTCGACCTGTACGTGTACTCCGACGCGGCCCACACGCAGGAGGTCAACCACGCCGCCGCCGAGGGGACGCTGACCGAGAACGTGTTCGTGCCGAGCGCCCAGGGCAATTACTACGTCCGGGTCGTGTACTTCGCGGTGGCGAACTCCGGGTACGACGGCTCGGCCACCTTCACCTCGCAGGCGGGCGGCGTCTTCGGCGGGGCCACGTTCTCGAACACCCAGGTCTCGTTCGCGCCGGCCACGGTCGTCTCGGCGAACTTCCTGGGGGGCGAGCCCCAGACCACCATGGAGCGTCCCCGGAAGGACTCCCTGTCCGGGGCCATCAACCCCAACCGCATCTTCGTGGACTGGCCGCTGTCCTCCCGGTCGAACACCGGCCAGCTCAACCGATCCACCGACGGCGGCAAGAGCTTCCGCCTCCTCATCGACCTGACGTGCGCCGAGCGGAGCCGGCCGAACTGCGCGACGGGCGGCGGCGGGGACACCGAGACCGACGTGAACCCGAAGAACGGACACGTGTTCTTCGCCGACCAGGAGTCGCTGGCCCAGGAGTCCGAGAGCAGCTCGATCGACCACGGCGACTCGTTCCCGGTGGCCAGGCAGTTCGCCGTGTCCAACGGCGCCACGGGCGTCGACCGCCAGTGGCTGGCGGCCACCGACAACAGCTCCGCCTACCAGGTGAATGGGAGCACCATCGAGGCGTTCCTGGCCTACCACGTGCCGGGGGCGGGGCAGTTCGTCGAGGGCATCGACCAGAACGGGCAGCCCATCCCGCAGCCCGTCACCCAGCTCCAGTTCGTGTCCCAGAGCGGGCAGATGCGGGTGGACAACACGGACGGCCCGGGGCACGGGTGGATCTACCAGCCGTACCGGTCGTTCACGGGCCACCCGCTGGGGGTGAGCCATTACATCGTGGCCACGGCCCAGGCATCGGGCTACCAGCTCCCCACGAACTGGCAGGACAACCTGGTGAACGGCGACAACCCGACGATCTTCCCGTGGCTGTCGCTCGACAACCACGGGAACGCCTACGCCGTGTGGTCCACCGGTGGGGTGATGTACTACAGCGCCTCGCCGATCGACGACAGGGCGAACAACCCACTGATCGGGGGACGGCCGGGGTCGTTCTGGACGCCGAAGGTCCGGGTGGACCTGCCGTCGGTGACGATCGCGCTGTTCCCGGAGGTCATCGGCGGCGGCGCCGGCCGGATCGGGATCACCTACATCGGCACCACGGCGACCTGCGACGCCGGCGACCCCGCGAACTGCGTCCCCGCCACCAGGTGGCAGACGTACGGCGCCGTGATCACGAACGCACTCCAGCAGACCGGGCCGGCCGTGATCTCCACGGGCCTGGTCAGCCACCGCTCGATCCACCGGGGCAACGTGTGCACCAGCGGCACCACGTGCGCGGCCACCGTCCCGGCCCAGGACCGCTCGCTGCTCGACATGATCGACCTCGGCGTCGACAAGGACGGCCGCATCGGCGTGGTGTTCAGTGACAACAACAGCCGGTTCGGCGAGGGCTCCACGCCGGCGGACCCCAAGCAGTCGCCGTTCGTCCACTTCGCGAAGCTGGTGCAGGGCCCGGGGTTGCTCACGGCGAAGCCCAGCCTCTCGGTGTCGGTCTCGTCCACGCCGGAGCGGGGCGACGTGGGCGGGGACGCCACGTGGCCGAACGTGAAGAACGCCACGAACATGCCCGGCCTCGACATCACGCACGAGTCGCTCCGCCTCTCCAACGGGTTCCTGGTCGGGCGGATCCGGCTCCAGGACGCGAGCCTGGCCAAGATGGGCGCGGCGCTGACCCAGTTCAACGCGGCCTCCTCGGCCGCGGGGAGCACGGACCCGGCCGCCGAGCGCCTGCAGTACGTGCTGCGCTTCTCGACGGGCTCGGACATCTATCACATGTCCGCCGAGTTCACGCCGGGGCAGCCCCTGCGGTTCTTCGGGGGCAAACTCGATGCGAACGACCAGCTCATCAACCCCGCGAACGATGCGGTCAGCGGGGCCGGCTACCACACCGACGCCGCCTACCACGTGACGGGCAAGATCATCGTTCGCCAGAACGTGATCCTGCTGAAGGCGCCCGTGGGGGACTTCGCCGGGTTCGGAGCGGGGACGAAGCTGTACAGCGTCGCCTCGTACTCGATGGCCGGCCCCACGGAGGCGAACGAGCTCACGATCCTGGTGATCAACCGGACGGTGGACGCCGCGGAGGCGTTCGACGCGACCCTGTAGCCCCTGGAGCGCGACAAGCGAGAAGGGCGGGACCGGACGAATCGGGTCCCGCCCTCCTGCCTTCGGGGGCACGTGGCGGTGCCTACGGCTCCAGGCTCAGCGGGATCCTCACCATGTTGATGGGCTGGCCGTTCTCAGCGCTCTCCTCGAACACCTCGAGCGTCCCCGGCTGGGCGTGGTCGACGGTGTACGAGATGTCGTCCGTGTAATCGCCCCGGCAGCCGGTGCCGCAGGTGGCCGTGACGAACCCCGAGGCGACCTCGTTCCCGCCGTCGTCGAGGAGGCGGTAGCTCACGGTGGCCTCGAACACGTTCGCCGTCCCGGACACCGTGAACGGGCTGGACACGGTCTGCCCGATGCCCGGCTCCTCCACGACGATGGCGGGCAGGATCTGCTCGAAGTCCCCGCACTGCCATGGCCGGTGGAGGGCCCGCCCCTGGATGTCGAACGTCTTGATCGGATCGCCCTCCAGCTGGATGGTCACGGCGTCCACCGACCGGAACTGGTCGATCGTGCACACGACCTGGCCCAGCCGTGTCCACTCCGAGACCGCGCTGCCGCCCGAGAAGTACTCGTTCGACAGGTTCACGGTGGCCTCCCCGCTGGAGATCGACAGGTCCACGAGGCTCGTTCCCGGCGGGACCTGGGTGCCGACCCCGGCGTCGGACTCCTCGCCGCTCGGTCCCCCGAGCAGGGCGGTCAGGGAGGCCCGTCCCACGGCCTCGGTGGCCGGTTCGGTCCGATGGACCAGGAACAGGCTCGAGTCGTCGCCGGCGAACCACACCTCGTACGTGACGGTGCTCGCCGGTGTGGGCGACGTCTGCGTGTCGGTGGGGCTGGGCCGGGCGGTGGGCGGGGCGCTGTTCGACGGCTCGGGGATGGGGGAGGTGGTATCGGGGGGCGTGGGTGTGGAGGTGTCGGCCGGGCCGACCCCCACGGCCCGGTGCTTCGCGCAGCCGGCGGCCACCAGGGCCAGGACTCCCAGGATCACGACGAGACGCTTCACGGCTCACTCCTTTCTCTCGGTCGTGATCCATCCTCGGGGGGCGCCGCAACGTGGTCCTCTCGGCCGGGTAACAGGTCCGCAACGACGATCGCGGGCATCCGGAGCGTGAACCGCGACCCCACCCCGGGCTCGCTGGCCACCTGGATGTCGCCCCCCAGCAGGTGGGCGTTCTCCAGGGCGATGGCGAGGCCCAGGCCGCTCCCCGGGCCGGTCCTGGAGCGGTCGGCCTTGTAGAACCGTTCGAACAGGTGGGGCAGGTCCTGGGGGCGGATGCCGGGCCGTGGTCGGTGACCTCCACGAACGCCCCGACGCCGTCCCTGCCCACCCGGACCGCGACGTCCCGGCCCCCGTGCTCGACGGCGTTGCCGGTCAGGTTCGCCACGATCCGCTCCAGGCGCCGGCGGTCGGAGACCACCACGACCTCCTGGGCCTCGACGCGCACGCGGTCGTCCCATCCCCGCGAGCGGATGGTGGCCTCCACCAACGAGCCCAGGTCGAGGGGCTCGGCCCGGACCGTCTGGCGCCCGGCGTCGAACCGGGAGATCTCCATGAGGTCCTCCACCAGCTTGCGGAGGCGGGCCACGTCGGCGACCAGGAGCTCGGCCGGCCGCCGGGCCCCGTCCGGGAGGTCGTCGAGGTGCTCGCGCAGGAGTGACGCCTCGCCGACCAGCGCCGACAGCGGCGTGCGGAGCTCGTGGGCCACGTCCGAGGTGAACCGCCGCTCCCGTTCGCGGGCCTCGGACAGCGCCGCGATCTTGGCCTCCAGGGCCGCGGCCATCTCGTTGAACGAGGCCGCCCAGGCCCCGAACTCGTCGTCGGTCTCCACCGGCAGCCGGGTGTCGAGCAGTCCCTCAGCCATCGATCGCGCGGCCCGGCTGGCCCGGGCCACCGGGCCGAGGGTCCGCCGGGCCAGCAGCAGCCCGGCCAGCGCCGCCAGCAGCACGGCGAGGACCCACCCGGCTCCCAGGACGACGGCCAGCTGCTGGAGGTCGTCCCGGAGCCCGGATTCGTCGAACACGAAGTACAGCTGGACGTCCCGGTTGGTCACCGGTCCCCCCACCACCAGCGAGGGGTGGCCGAGCACCGTCTCCCGTTCGTAGGCGATCTGACCGTCCTCAACGAGTGCTTGGAGATCGGATGGAGGCCGGAACGACAGCAGGCTCGAGGGCGACGCCACTGTCTCGCCATCCACGAGCGCCACCGTCGCGATCCCCCCGGTGGCGAAGAAGTCGAGCAGCCGGTTCTTGACGTCCTCGGTCGTCGGATCGGACGGGAGGTTCTGGCGGGCGAACTCCACGTCCTGCTGGGCCAGGTGGACGGACCGGTCTACCGAGTCGTCCAGGCGGGACTGCCGGACCAGCAGGAACGACCCCATGGCGAGGGTGCCCGCGGAGAGCCCGGCCACCAGGACGAACGAGACGAAGATCCGCCGGCGGAGGCGGGTGGGGGCGGCGATGCGGCGCGGCATCCGGCTACTCCTCGCCGGGCTCCGCGCCAGGGCGTTCGAGCCGGTAGCCGACGCCCCGGATGGTCCGGATCGTCGTGGGGTTGGCCGGATCCGGTTCGACCTTGGCCCGGAGGCGCTGCACGGCCACGTCCACCAGCCGGGAGTCGCCCAGGTAGTCGTAGTTCCACACCCGCGCCAGCAGGATCTCCCGGGTGAGGACCCGGCCGGGGTGCCGGGCCAGCTCCAGGAGGAGCCGGAACTCGGTGGCGGTGAGATCGAGGGGCCGGCCGCCGCGACTGGCCACGAAGCCGGTCGGGTCCACCTGGAGGTCGCCGACCTGCAGCACCGGCTCCTCGCGCTCCGGCGCGGCTCGCCGGAGGACCGCCCGGACCCTGGCCACCAGCTCCGGCAGCTCGAACGGCTTCGTCACGTAGTCGTCGGCTCCGAGCTCGAGGCCGACGACGACGTCGGTGGTGTCGGTGCGGGCGGTGAGCATGATCACGGGGATCCGGCTGTCCTTCCGGATCTCGCGGAGGATCTCGAACCCGTCGAGCGAGGGCAGCATGACGTCGAGGATCACGGCGTCGAACGGGTCGTTCCGGGCCCGCATCAGCCCCTCCCGCCCGTCCCCGGCCGTGGTCACCCGGAGCCCCGCCCGCCCCAGCCCGAGCGCGACCGTCTCCCGGATCGACGCGTCGTCCTCCACCACCAGCACCCGCTCGTCCACGTCGGGTCAAGCGTAGCCCCGCGGCTGGCGCGAACCCAGGGAAAGGACCGGGTCGGGCCGGGCTTTCCGGGGTGACCGCCCGTACGATGCTCCGGCCATGCGCCCATCGCCTGAGCGGGGCACAGAGGGTCGGGACCACCGACCGGACGGACCCCGGTACCATCGCGGGCCATGGCTGCCGTCGTCGGGATCCGCCATGCGACAGTGGAGAACCCAGATCACCTCATGTACGGCCGGCTGGACGGGTTCCCGCTGGCGGCGGACGGCATGGCGGCCGCGCGGACGCTGGGTGAGGCCCTTCGCAACTCCAACATCGTGGCGGTGGATGCGAGCCCGTTGACCCGGGCTCAGGAGACGGCCCGGGCCCTGGCCGAGCCCCGCGGCCTGGAGGTCCGAACCGACGCGCGGCTCATCGAGTGGGGTGGTCTTGCCCGGTGGTTCGGCCGGCCATGGGCCGAGGCCATGACGGACCCGGAGCTGCTCGCCGTCTATGCCGATCCCGCGGCGAAGGGCAACGACGATCCCCTGGACGAGGCCGCGGGCCGGGTGACCGCGTGGGCCGAGGAGGCAGCGGATCGCCATCCGGACGGGGTCGTCCTCGGCGTCTCACACGAGGCGCCGCTGGTGGCCGCGTACCTGGCGGGACGGGGCGGCGACTGGTCCGCGTTCCGCATGCTGAACATCCCGCACCTCGGTGGGGTCCGACTGATTCCCGGGCCGCCCGAGATCGTCGATCCCGAGATCCTCGTTCCGTCATGCTAGAGACGGCCCCGCGTTCCGGGTTCTGAACCGACCGGGGTGGCCCCTCCCGTCTGGGCGAGACCCGTCCGGGGAACGAAGTTGCTGAAGGTTCGCTGAAGAGACGGGTCGTTTCCGGCGCCGGCGGCGAATATGTAGGTGATGAAACGACTCCTCATTGCGATCGGAGTTCTGGCCGCGGTGGCCACCGGGTGCGCCACGGTCACCAGCTCCTCGGGGTCCTCGCCCGCATTCAGGACCTGGGGGTCCGGCAAGGCGTCGAAGTCCACCGCCCCGGCCACCACGCCGGTCCCGACCATCCCGACGCCGCCGTCGCTGTCGCCGCTCCCGCCGGAGGACCCCAACGCCGAGCCGGTGGTCCAGGTGGTCCATCGGGTGCTCCCCGCCGTGGTGAACGTCACGACGAACCTGCTCGAGCCGAACCCCCTCGGCGGCTCGCAGCAGGGGCGAGGCGTCGGCACCGGGTTCGTCATCCGCTCGGACGGCATCGTCGTGACGAACTTCCATGTGGTGGAAGGAGCTCAGCGGATCACGGTCACCACGTCGACCGAGCCCACCAGGACCTTCGAGGCCCGGGTCATCGGGGGCGACTCGGAGGCCGACCTGGCCGTCCTGAAGGTGGACGCCACCGGACTGCCCACGGTGCGGATGGGCGACTCCGCGCAACTGGAGCTGGGGCAGCGCGTCGTGGCGGTGGGCTACGCGCTCGCGCTGAGCGGAGGCCCCACGGTCACCAGCGGGATCGTGTCTGCGCTCGACCGCGAGGTGAAGGCCGCCGATCCCAATGCCTCAGGCGGGTCGAGGAGCTACACCCACGTCATCCAGACCGACGCGGCCATCAACCCCGGGAACTCCGGCGGACCGTTGGTGAACCTCCAGGGCCAGGTGGTGGGGATCAACACCGCCGGCGCCCAGCAGGCGGAGAACATCGGGTTCGCCATCTCGATCGACGCCGCGAAGCCCACGATCGAACACGCGGTGCAGAACCCCTCCGCGCCGCTCGCGTTCCTGGGGGTGACCACCACCACGGTCACGCCGCTGATCGAACAGCAGGAGAACCTCACGGTCGACTCCGGCGCGTTCGTCATCGACGTCGCGCCCAAGGGTCCCGCCGAGGACGCCGGGATCGACTCCGGCGACGTGATCGTGAAGTTCGACGACCAGGCCGTGGACGGCTCCGAGAGGCTCGGCGAGCTCATCCTGGCCCACCACCCGGGCGACGACGCCAACGTCACGGTCGTCCACCAGGACGGCTCCGACCAGACCTACCACGTCACCCTCGGCGTCCGGCCCCTCCCCACCGCCTCGCCGTAGCGAAGCAGCTTCCGGTCATGGATGGCGAGCCGGTCGGTTGGGTCTCGCCGGCTGCGCTAGCCTCTTCTGGGTGAAGGTTCGACTGCGGAATCCGGATCGCGAGGTATCGGTCGGCGGACCTCGGCGGGTGCGGGACGTGCTGGCCGAGCTGGGCATCGATCCGGACACCGTGCTGGTGATCCGAGACAAGGCGCTGGTCACCCGGGAGGAACGGCTGGACGACGGTGATGAGATCGAGGTCCGCCCGGTGATCTCCGGGGGCTCGGGGGGGATTGAAGAATGAGGTGCCGGCGGTGCCGGGGGCCGGCCGTGGTGGAGGTCAGGCGGCACAACGCCGCCTTCTGCCAGGAGTGCTTCGTGCACCACGTGCACGAGACGGTGAAGCGCTCCATCAAGTCGCACCGGATGTTCGGGCCGGACGAACGGATCATGGTCGCCGTCTCTGGCGGCAAGGACTCCCTGGGGCTGTGGGAGATCCTCCTCGATCTGGGATACCGGGCCGCCGGGATGTACCTGGGGCTCGGGATCGGCGAGTACTCGGAGCGCTCCCGCGTTGTCACGAAGGCCTTCGCCGACGAACACGAAGCGGACCTCATCGACGTGGACCTCCGCGGCGAGTACGGCTACGACATCCCCACCGCCGGCAAGAAGGGGTCCCGGTCCACATGCGCCGTGTGCGGCCTCTCGAAGCGGTACGTGTTCAACCGGGTGGCCCTGGACCACGGGTTCGACGTGGTGGCCACCGGCCACAACCTGGACGACGAGGCTGCCACGCTGCTCGGGAACACGCTTCGGTGGCAGACCGAGTACATCGCCCGGCAGTTCCCGGTCCTCCCGTCGCGCGAGGGCATGGTGAAGAAGGTCAAACCGCTGATCCGGCTGTCCGAGCTGGAGACCGCCGCGTACGCGTTCCTGCGCGGGATCGACTATGTGGTGGAGGAGTGCCCGCTGGTCGGCGGGAACACCCAGCTCCGGTACAAGGCCGCGATGAACCAGCTCGAGCGGACGAGCCCCGGGACCAAGGCCCAGTTCCTGCTGGGATACATCGATCGGGCGGCGCCGCTGTTCAAGCACGAGGACACAGCGGAGCTGTCGCCGTGCGAACGGTGCGGGCAGCCCACCACCGGCCGGTTCTGCGCGTTCTGCCGGGCCCGGGCCCAGGTCCTGGGGGAGCGACTCGGCGCGCCCCCCGAGAAGTCGGAGAGCGACCGCCAGGTGGCCGGCGAGCTGTCCGAGGAGGTCCTCCCGGCCGAGCTGTACGGCGGCGCGCCGGCGGCCCTGACGATGGGAAGCTGAGCCGACGTGAGCGCGCCGTTCGAACCGGGGGAACGCGTGCTCCTGCTCGATGCGCGGGGGCGGCGGTACCTGGTCCGGCTCCAGCCCGACCGCGAGTTCCACTTCCACGGGGGGCACGTGCCGTTCGCGGACATCATCGGCCGCGACGAGGGCCTGGTCCTGAACACCTCGAAGGGCGCGGCGCTCCAGGTGTTCCGGCCCCGCCTGGTCGACTTCGTGCTGAAGATGCCCCGCGGCGCGCAGGTGGTGTACCCGAAGGACCTCGCGGCGATCCTGATGCACGCGGACATCGGGCCGGGCTCGCGCGTCCTCGAGGCCGGAACGGGGTCCGGCGCGCTGACCCTGGCCCTGTGCCGCGCGGTGGGCCCCGAGGGCGGTGTCACCACGTACGAGCTCCGGCCGGAGTTCCAGGACAAGGCCGCGGCGAACGTGGAGATGTTCTTCGGCAAGCAGCCGGCGAACCTGTCCATGCGCAGCGGCGACCTCCGGGAGGTCACGGAGACCGGCGAGCGGTTCGACCGGGTGATCCTGGACATGCCGGAGCCGTGGGGGGTGCTCGAGGCCGTCACCGAGGTCCTCGAGCCGGGCGGCATCTTGTGCGCCTACCTCCCCACGACGATCCAGATCCAGACGCTGGCCCTGGCCCTCCGTGACCACGAGTTCCAGCAGGTGGAGACGTTCGAGCTGATGCTCCGGTCCTGGTTCGTCACCGAGCGCAGCGTCCGCCCCGATCACCGCATGGTGGGCCACACGGGCTTCATCACGGTGGGCCGCTACGGGCCTGGAGGCCCGCGGGCCGACGCCATCGCGCCGGAGGACCTCCGGGACCCCGATCCGCCCGAGGTCGCACCGGACGGGCCCGAAGGGCTCCACCCCGCGGGCGGTGAAACCCCGTAGAACGGGGTACAGCCCCGAGCGGCGCGTACCGAAGATCGGAGGCAGACCGGATACACTCGGGCGGCAGGAGGTTGCGACGATGCCCCAGGACTCTCGAGAGCAGTTCGAGCAGTACGAGAAGGAACGGCACGAGCTCGAGACCCAGATCAAGTTCCTGGAGGACGAGGTGGCCCTGTTGCGTCGGCGCCTGTCGAACGCCCCACGCCAGGTGAAGATCCTCGAGGAGAAGCTGGTCCAGACCCGCGCCGACCTGTCCAGGGCCCTCGCCCAGAACGAGAAGCTCGTGACGGTGATGAAGGCCGAGCGCGACAAGATCGAGGCGCTCAAGGAGGAGGTCGAGAAGCTCACCCAGCCGCCGGCCACGTTCGGCGTGTTCCTGGCCATGGTGGAGGACGAGGATTCCGTGGCCGACGTGTTCACCGCCGGCCGGAAGATGCGCGTCTCGGTGGACCCCTCGCTGGAGCGGGACCGCCTGCGCAAGGGCGTGGAGGTCATCCTCAACGAGGCCCTCAACGTCGTGGAGATCCTGGACCAGGACCGCCAGGGCGAGGTCGTGACGGTCAAGGAGCACGTCGACGACGAACGCGTGATCGTGATCGGCCGGGGCGACGAGTCCCAGGTGGCGATGCTCTCGGAGGCGCTGCGCGACCAGGTCATCCGCGTGGGCGACTCCCTCCTGCTCGACCCCCGCTCGGGCCACGTCCTGGAGAAGCTCCCGAAGCAGGAGATCGAGGAGCTGGTCCTCGAGGAGATCCCGAACATCTCCTACGAGGACATCGGGGGCCTCACCGGGCAGATCGAGGCCATCCGCGACGCCGTGGAGCTGCCGTTCCTGTACTCGGAGCTGTTCCACGAGCACCAGCTGAAGCCGCCGAAGGGCGTGCTGCTGTACGGGCCCCCGGGATGCGGCAAGACCCTCATCGCGAAGGCCGTGGCCAAGTCGCTGGCCGAACAGGTGGCGAACAAGACCGGCCGGGCCGACGCCCACTCGTACTTCCTGAACGTGAAGGGCCCGGAGCTGTTGAACAAGTACGTCGGCGAGACCGAGCGGCAGATCCGGATGATCTTCCAGCGAGCCAAGGAGAAGTCCGACGAGGGCTTCCCCGTGATCGTGTTCTTCGACGAGATGGACTCGCTCTTCCGGACGCGGGGCTCGGGGATCTCCTCCGACGTGGAGAACACCATCGTCCCCCAGCTGCTGTCGGAGATCGACGGCGTGGAGTCGCTGAAGAACGTCATCGTGATCGGGGCCTCGAACCGCGAGGACATGATCGACCCGGCCATCCTGCGGCCCGGGCGGCTCGACGTGAAGATCAAGATCGAGCGACCGGACCAGGCGGCCGCGGGCGACATCATGTCGAAGTACCTCAACCCGGAGGTCCCGATCCACCCCGACGACGTCCAGTCGTCGGGGGGCGACAAGCCCAAGGCCATCGCCCGGATGATCGAGACCACGGTGGAGCGGATGTACGCGCCGTCGGACGAGAACCGGTTCCTGGAGGTCACGTACCAGTCCGGCGACAAGGAGATCCTGTACTTCAAGGACTTCAATTCCGGCGCGATGATCGAGAACATCGTGGCCCGGGCCAAGAAGGAGGCCATCAAGCGGTTCCTCCAGTCCGGGCAGAAGGGCATCAAGATCGACGACCTGGTCCAGGCCATCCGGGACGAGTTCAAGGAGAACGAGGACCTCCCGAACACGACGAACCCGGACGACTGGGCCCGCATCTCCGGCAAGAAGGGCGAGCGGATCGTCTACGTCCGGACCCTCCTCGCCGAGGGCGAAGAGGGCAAGTCGGGCCGCCAGGTCGAACGCATCAACTCCGGCCAGTACCTGTAGGTCGCACTCGCAGGCGCCGCTACAGCTCGACGCGGATGTTCACGTCGATGCCGAGGGGCTTCAGGACGTCGATGATCTGTGCGGTGATGTCCGCCAGTTGAGCCACGTCGGCGGCGCAGGGCAGGCCGGGGGAGTGGAGGCAGTCTGCCTGGAGGCTCGGGATCAGCCGCTCGGTCTGGTGGAGCAGCCCTCGCAGGTGGTCGACCTCGTCCTGCAGGCCGGGAGGCGCCGGGCCCGACGCGTCGATGCGCCGGATGGCCTCGTGGACGTCGTCCGGGATGTGGCGCAGCGCGGTTCCCAGCGCGTCGAGGTCCCGGGCCTTCACCGCGTCGAATGCCGCCTGGAGGTCCTGGAGAAACGGGTCCATGGCGTCCCCCACGGCCTTCGCCCACCGGGCCACGTCGGCGGTTCCGATGGGCGACGGGATGGTGGGCGTGGGGGAGGGCCTGGTGACCAGCGTGGGTTGCGGCGACGGAGACTCTTTCGCGTCACCCCCGCTGCACGCGGCCATGAGCACCCCCAGCGCGAGCGTCGTGGCCCTGATGCGTCGGCACATGTTCCTCCCGTCACCCACGTACATACCCATCCGGGCGCCCCGGCGCGAGGCAATCCAGGCGAACGGCCCTTGCGTTCCGTGAGGGGGCGGGTAGTACCCTCCATGCGATGGCGATCGACAAGGTCATGGGGATCGAGACCGAGTACGGCATCTCGGCGCCCGGTTCGGCGGAGTTCAACCCCGTGCTGTCCTCGTCGCTCCTCATCAACACGTTCGCGGGAGCCCTCCGCCGGATCCGATGGGACTACGAGCAGGAGTCCCCGCTCCGCGACGCGCGAGGGTTCGAACCGGTACAGGCCCGTGAGCCGGCCGATGAGGATCTGGGCCTGGCCAACGTGATCCTGCCGAACGGCGCCCGCTACTACGTGGACCATGCCCACCCCGAGTACTCCACGCCGGAGTGCGCCACGCCGCGGGACCTGGTGGTGCACGACAAGGCCGGCGAACGGATCCTGGAGCGCTCCCTGCAGGAGGTCCAGTCGATCCTGCCGCCGGGGGCCCGCCTGGCCATCTACAAGAACAACACCGACGGCAAGGGGAACTCGTACGGAACCCACGAGAACTACCTGGTGGACCGCGCCACGCCGTTCGGGCGGATCGTCCGGGACCTCACGCCGTTCTTCGTGACCCGCCAGGTGTTCACCGGGGCCGGGAAGGTCGGTGCGGAGGGACCGCGGGCCCAGGGGTCGAACGTCGGCTACCAGCTCAGCCAGCGGGCCGACTTCTTCGAGGCCGAGGTGGGTTTGGAGACCACGCTGAAGCGGCCCATCATCAACACCCGGGACGAGCCCCACGCCGACCCGGAGCGGTACCGGCGCCTCCACTGCATCATCGGCGACGCGAACCTGTGCGAGGTGGCCACGTTCATCAAGGTGGGGTCCACCGGGATCGTGCTGAAGATGATCGAGGACGAGTTCCTGCCGGAGCTCTCGATCGACCAGCCCGTGCAGGCGCTGCACGAGGTCTCGTGGGACGTGACGTGCCGGGCCACGGTCCGCCTCCTCGACGGGCGCCGGGTCACCGCGATACAGCTCCAGTGGGAGTACCTGGACCACGCGAAGAAGTACGTCGAGGAGCGCGACGCGACCCCGGCGAACCTCGAGGTCCTGCAGCGGTGGGAGGCCGTCCTCACGGCCCTGGAGGACGACCCGCTGTCCCTGCACCGGGAGCTGGACTGGGTGGCCAAGTACCGCGTCCTGGAGGGCTACCGGGAACGCGACGGCCTGGCCTGGAACGATCCCAAGCTCCGCCTGGTGGACCTCCAGTACCACGACGTCCGGCGGGACAAGGGCCTGTACCAGCGCCTGGCGGCCACCGGGAAGGTCGAGCGCCTGACCACCGACGAGGAGGTCACCCGGGCCATGCTCGAACCGCCGGAGGACACCAGGGCCTTCTTCCGGGGCCGGTGCATCGAACGGTACCCGGAGGCCATCGTGGCCGCGTCGTGGGATTCGCTGATCTTCGACACGGGGCGCGACGTGCTCCAGCGCGTTCCCATGCGCGAACCCCTCCGGGGAACCCGGGGGCACGTTGACGCCCTCCTGAACGACGCCCCCGACGCCGCGACCCTGGTCGACCGTCTCCAGAGCTGATTCCCCGGCCTTGACGGCACCCGCCGGTAGAATGGGCTCCTGGTTGGTTCGGGTGGGGAAGGAGCAGGTGTGCCGCAGGAACAGGAACAGCGCAAGACCCAGAAGCGCGGAGGCGGAGGCGGCGACGGCGACGACGCCGGTCAGGTCCAGTCCACCGCCAAGGGCGAGGCCCTGAAGGAGGAGATGGACGACATCCTCGACGAGATCGATTCCGTCCTGGAGGAGAACGCCGAGGAGTTCATCAAGTCCTACGTCCAAAAAGGCGGCGAATGACCGGTTTGCCCGATCTGCCCCTCTCCGGAGGGCGGGGGTTCGGCGTCTCCCCGAGCTTCATGGATGCCCTGGCCGAACACGGCCCCGAACCGTTCCGTGCCACCTCCGCCTCCCCGCAGCAGGCCGCCGGCCAGCTCGCGATCCCGCACGGCACCACGATCATCGGGCTGAAGTTCTCGGGTGGGGTGGTGATGGCCGGTGACCGGCGGGCCACCGAGGGCTACTCGATCGCGGACGAGAAGATCGAGAAGGTGTTCCAGGCCGACGACTACTCGTGCGTCTCGATCGCCGGCGCGGCCGGGCAGGCCACGGAGATCGTGCGCCTGTTCCAGACCGAGCTCGAGCACTACGAGAAGGTGGAGGGGGAGCGGCTCTCGCTCGAGGGCAAGGCCAACCGACTGGCCCAGATGATCCGGGGGAACTTCCCGATGGCCCTCCAGGGGCTGGTGGTGGTCCCCCTGTTCGGGGGGTTCGACGAACGGCGGGCCGAGGGACGGCTGTTCCGGTACGACGCCACCGGGGGACGCTGGGAGGAGGAGAACTACATGGCCACCGGCTCGGGGGGCCGGCCGGCCAAGGGGACGCTGAAGAAGCTGTGGCGCCCTGGCCTCTCACGGGACGACGCCCTGCGGATCGTCATCGAGTCCCTCCGGGACGCGTCGGAGGAGGACGTGGCCACCGGCGGGCCCGATCCCGTGCGCGGCATCTGGCCCAGCGTGAAGGTCGTGACCTCGGACGGCGTCGAGGAGATTGCCGACCCCGACCTGAAGGCGGCCTACGACGCGGCCGGGGGTGAGGGGTCCTGATGTCCTTCCAGCCTTACGTCCCGCCCGAGCAGCTCATGAAGGACCGCTCGGAGTACGCGCGCAAGGGCATCGCCCGGGGCCGGTCGGTGGTGGCGATGGAGTTCGCCGAGGGAGTCCTGTTCGTCGCCGAGAATCCCAGCGCCACGCTGCACAAGATCAGCGAGATCTACGACCGGATCGCGTTCGCCGGCGTGGGGAAGTACAGCGAGTTCGAGGACCTCCGGATCTCCGGGATCCGCTTGGCCGACATCCGGGGCTACTCCTACGGGCGCGAGGACGTCAGCGCGAAGGCCCTGGCGAACGCGTACTCGCAGGCCCTGTCGGCCATCTTCACCCAGCAGATGAAACCCTACGAGGTGGAGATCCTGGTGGCGCAGGTGGGGGACCGTCCGGAGGAGAACGAGATCTTCCACGTGCTGTTCGACGGGAGCGTCACCGACGAGCAGGGCTACGTGGGCATCGGGGGGTTGTCCGAGGAGCTCACCCAGCACCTCCGGGACGACTACCGGGAGGACTGGGATCTGGGAAGCGGCGTCCGGGCGGCGGTGCGGGCCCTGGGGAACGGCGGCGAGCGGACCATCCCCACCGAGGACCTGGAAGTCGCCGTCCTGGACCGCACCAGGAGCCGGCGCAAGTTCCGGCGCCTCGCCGACGACGAGGTCAGCGCGATCCTGGCCGAAGGGGGCGAACCGACCCCCGCGGACGAGCCGGCGTCCGACGCCGTGTCCACCGGGGACGAACGGGCGTCGGACGAGCTCGAGTCCCCGGGCGGCTCCACCGCCACCGACGACTGAGGCCCGGGTGAGCGGGACGCCCCCGGCCGAGCCCGCCGCGGGCCACCGCACGGCCACCGGCACGCACGCGGTCCCGGAAACGCCCGTCGATCTGATCTTCAACCCGTGGCTCCCGGAGATCCACGCGAACCCGTACCCGGTCTACCGCCGGCTCCAGCGCGAGGATCCGGTCCACCGGCCGTTTCCGGGCGTCGTGATCCTGTCCCGCCACCGGGACGCGACCGCGCTGCTCCGGAATCCCGCCATGAGCAGCGACCGCCGGAACTCGCCCGTGTACGAGCAGTTCATCGCGGCGCTCCCGGTGGAGCCGGACGAGGGCGCGCTCACGCCCTCCATGCTGTTCCTGGACCCACCGGACCACGACCGGCTCCGCCGCCTGGCCAGCAAGGCCTTCACCCCCCGGGCCGTCGAACGGCTGTCGCCGCGGATCCGGGAGGTGGTCGACTCCCTGCTGGACCGGGCCCGGGAGCGGGGGGCGTTCGACGTCGTGGCCGACCTGGCCTACCCGCTGCCGGTGACCGTGATCTCCGAGATGCTGGCCATCCCCGAAGCCGATCGGCACGCCCTCCGCCGGTGGTCGCTCGACCTCATCTACACGCTGGATCCGATGCTGTCGGTGGAGGCGCTGGCCCGGGCCCAGCGGGCCGGCGCGGAGTTCCGCGCGTACCTCCGGGAGCTCATCGGCGACCGCCGCCGGCACCTCGGCGACGACCTGCTGTCCGGGCTCATCCAGGCCGAGGACGACGGGCAGCAGCTCTCGCCCCACGAGCTCGTCGCGACCTGCGTCCTGCTGCTGGTGGCCGGCCACGAGACCACCTCGAGCTTCATCGGGAACGGGATGCTGGCGCTCCTCCGCCACCCGGATGAGTACCGACGCCTCCACGAGGACCCCGGGCTGATGCGCTCGGCCGGCGAGGAGCTGCTCCGATACGACTCCCCGGTGCAGCTCACCGGCCGGCTGGTGCTCCGGGACACGGAGATCGCGGGGGTGCGGGTCTCGGCCGGGGAGGACGTCGTGGCGCTGATGGGGTCCGCGAACCGCGACCCCGAGGTGTTCGCCGAACCCGACCGCCTGGACGTGGGCCGAACCGACAACCGCCACCTGGCCTTCGGCGGCGGCATCCACTTCTGCCTGGGTGCCCCGCTGGCCCGCCTGGAGGGCGGCATCGCCATCGCGTCGCTGGTCCGCCGATTCCCGAACATGGCGCTCGCCAACGACGACCCCCGGTGGCGCGACACCATCACCCTGCGAGCCCTCAGCTCGCTCCCCGTCGCGTCCTGACGCCGCAGGCGAGCCCTGGCCTCAGACGGGCTCACGTGCTGGGGTCGAGGGTGCTTCCGGGCCCCGGACCTGCGCTTGACGGATCGGGCCGGGCCCCATAGGTTCCGGCCGCATCCCGGCAAAGGGGGAGAAACATGCGGCGATCGTCCAGTCTCGGGTCGGCAATCCTTTCGGCTCTCCTCGTGGGCGGCGTGGGACTGATCGCGGCCGGGGTGTGGGCCCAGTCCTCTCCGTCCCCCGTGGCGCCCTCCCGGACGGTGCGGGTGCAGCTTCCCGCCGGCGAGAGCCGGCTGGAGCTCGCCGGTGGGTGGGCCATGGTGCGGGACGCGGCCGGCGCGACCGTCAGCCGGACGCGCGTCGGCTGAACGGTTCGCTGGATGCGGGATCCGCGGTGGTGAACGGCCGCGGCGACGGCGACACGTTCAACGTCAACGCCGCGCCGGGGATCCCCTTCACGGGGAACGGGCGGGGCGGCAGCGACACGATCAACGGGAGCAGCGGGGCCGAGACCTTTCGCGGAGGCAGAGGCGCCGACAGCGTCACCGGGGGCTCCGGTGCGGACGTCCTCCGCGGCGGCAAGGGCGACGACTCGGTGGATGGCGCCGATGGGGCGCCGGGCGACATCGTGGACGGCGACGCCAGCACCGACACCTGCACGGCCGACCCTGGTGACACCGTCCGGGAGTGCGAGGCGTAACGGTCCCGACGCCCAGCGAGGGGTAGCCGCGGCCGCGGGCGGCGCCCGGCCGCAGGCCTTCCCGACGGAACGTCCCCGGCGAAACGCCGGCCGCCCCTACACTGGCTTCGTGGACCGGCGGATCTTCGGGCTGGAGAATGAGTACGGGGTGACCTGCACCTTCCGGGGGCAGCGGCGGCTGTCGCCGGACGAGGTGGCCCGGTACCTGTTCCGGCGGGTGGTGCACTGGGGGCGGTCGTCGAACGTCTTCCTGGAGAACGGCGCCCGGCTGTATCTCGACGTCGGCTCGCACCCGGAGTACGCCACGCCCGAGTGCGACAAGGTCCTCGACCTGGTCGCCCACGACAAAGCGGGGGAGCGGATCCTGGAAGCGCTGCTCTCGGCGGCCCAGCTCCGGCTGCACGAGGAGGGCATCTCCGGGGAGGTGTTCCTGTTCAAGAACAACACCGACTCGGCGGGCAACTCCTACGGCTGCCACGAGAACTACCTGGTGGCCCGGCAGGGCGAGTTCGCCCGGATGGCCGACATCCTGATCCCGTTCTTCGTGACCCGCCAGATCTACTGCGGGGCCGGCAAAGTCCTGCACGGGCCCCGCGGCGCCCAGTTCTGCCTGTCCCAGCGGGCCGAGCACATCTGGGAGGGCGTCTCCAGCGCCACCACCCGGTCACGCCCGATCATCAACACCCGCGACGAGCCCCACGCGGACGCGGAGCGGTTCCGCCGGCTCCACGTGATCGTGGGCGACTCGAACATGAGCGAGTGGACGAACCTCATGAAGGTCGGCATCACCCACCTCGTCCTGCGGATGGTCGAGGAGAACACCGTGATGCGCGACCTGACCCTGGAGAACCCCATCCGGGCCATCCGGGAGATCTCCCACGACATGAGCTGCCGCAAGAAGGTTCGCCTGGCGAATGGGCGCGAGCTCTCCGCCATCGACGTCCAGAACGAGTACTACGAGCGGACCGCGAAGTTCCACGAGCGCCGGGGCGGCGACGAGCTGGCCACGAGGCTGCTCCAGGAGTGGCGGGCGGCGCTCGACGCCCTGGCCGCCCAGGAGCCCGAACGGTTGGTCCGCAAGGTGGACTGGGTCACGAAGCACGTCCTGATCGAACGGTACCGGGCCAAGCACGGGCTCCCCCTGGCGAGCGCCCGCGTGGCTCTCATGGACCTGGCGTACCACGACGTGAACCGCGACCGGGGCCTGTACTACCTGCTGGAGCGCAACGGACGCGTCGAACGGGCCGTGGACGAGCGCGACGTCCAACGGGCCATGCGGGAGCCCCCCCAGACCACCCGGGCCCGCCTCCGGGGCGAGTTCATCCGCCAGGCCAAGCAGCGCCGCCGCGACTACACCGTGGACTGGGTCCACCTCAAGCTGAACGACCAGGCCCAGCGGACGGTCCTGTGCAAGGACCCCTTCAAGTCCGTCGACGAACGAGTCGAGCAGCTGATCGCCCACATGTGACGACGGCCGGGGGGCGGGGCGACGACCCGTCAGCCGGCGAAGGAGATGCGAGGCTCCTCGGCGTCGCCCTCGGCCAGCTCGCGGGCGATGGCCTTGTGGGTGACCGGCGAGGACAGCACGATCGAGGTCACGGTCTCGCCGTAGGGCATGAGCCGATCGATGAGCTCCTGGAGGTGCTCCACGGACCGAACCGCCACCTTCATGATGTAGGACTCGGCCCCGGTGATCCGGTGGCACTCCAGGACCTCCGGATACCCCGAGACGATCCGGCCGAGCTCGAGGCAGTTCAGGCCCCGGTGGGTCACCCGGATCAGCGCGGTGAGGGGAAGCCCCAGGCGAGCGAGGTCGACGTCCAGACGGTAGCCTCGGATGATGCCGTCCTCCTCCATCCTCCGGATCCGGTCGGCGACGGCCGGTGGGGTGAGCCCCACGCGGCGGCCCAGCTCCGAGTACGAGAGGCGGGCGCTGCCCTGCAGCTCGCGGAGCATGGCCCAGCCGATGTCATCGAGTTCCTGAACGGGTTCCAAGGTCATTCCTTCCATCGGATTTCAATTTGTGATCCACATCACCCAGATAGTTTGCATTATCCGTTCACTTCGGGCAAGACTCTTTCTATGATGTCTTCCATGAGGGCCACGCACAACCCGCGGAGGCACGAGGTCCCGTGGATCGTGATCGGGGCCGCGTTCGTGGCGATCATGGCCGGCCTGGCGGCGCTGGGACGCTCCTCGGGTTGGCCAGCCGGCCTGCTGCTGCTGACCGTGTTCGGGGGCCTGGCCTGGGGCGCCTGGCGGTGGGGCGCCGACTCCCGGGACGGAGCCGACTGGAAGCCGCGGGGGCCGGGAGCCGTGCGGTGAGGGGCCGGACGGCCTCGCCGGCCACGACCCGGGATCCGGCGGTGCGCATCGTTCGGACGGTGACGCCGGCCGTGTGGGGCGCGCTGTCGATCGTGTACGTGGTGTGGGGCTCGACCTACCTGGCCATCCGCGAGGCGATCCTCACGATGCCCCCGTTCTTCATGGCATCCACGCGGTTCCTGATCGCCGGCGGGGTCCTGTACCTGGTCGCGGTCCGCCGGGGAGACCGCGAGGCGGACCGCCCGGGGCGCACGCAGTGGCGGGCCGCCACGATCGTGGGGGGCCTGCTGCTGCTCGGCGGCAACGGCGGCGTGGTGTGGGCCGAGCAGCGCATCCCGTCGGGCACCACGGCGCTGCTCGTGGCCACGGTGCCGCTGTGGATGGTCGTGATCGGCCGGGCGGCGTTCCGCGAACGGGTCAGGGTCCAGGAGACCCTGGGTGTCCTGATCGGGTTCGGCGGTATCGCCCTGCTGGTGGTGGGGTCCGGCAGCGGCTCCGGCGGGCTGAACATGGCCGGGGTGGCGGCGGCGCTGGTGGCGCCGGTGTGCTGGGCCACCGGTTCGCTGTACTCGCGAAGGGCCGCGCTGCCGTCACGTCCGCTGGTCTCGACGGCCATGCAGATGCTCGCCGGCGGCGTGCTCCTGGGGATCGCGGGGTTGGTCACCGGCGAGGTGGCCGACGTCCATCCCTCCCAAATCTCGCTGGGCTCCGTGGTGGGCCTGGTGTACCTCATCGTGCTGGGGTCGCTGGTCGCGTTCAGCACCTACATGTGGCTGCTGCGCAACGCCCCCATCTCGCTCGTGGGGACGTACGCGTACGTGAACCCGGTGGTCGCCGTGTTCCTCGGTTGGGCCTTCCTGGACGAGATCATTCGGGGGACCACCCTGCTGGCCGGCGCGGTCATCGTGGTGGCGGTCGCCCTCATCGTCACGGCCAGGCGACCCCCCGAGCCGCCGCCGGGCCGGAGCGTCCGGGCCCAGGACAACGGCCACCGTACGGTGGCCCGGGCCGAGTCCGTGGCGTCCGACCCGGCCTGAGCCGAGCTCAGCCGGCCGGCGGGCCGTTCCCCGCGGGCGGGGACGCCTTCCACGCCCGCGATCCCGCGGCCATCCGCCCCGCCAGGACCCCCGCGGCGCCGCCGGCCAGGAAGAACGCGGGGTCGTCGGACGGCCTCCGGCCCATGGACTCCACCTCCACTCCGCGGTCGTGAAGGAGATCGAGCGCGACGTCGCCGGACGCCTCCACCAGCTGGTGGCGTTCCTCCAGACGGGCGGCCCGGAGCGCGTCCCACACCAGGGACCGGTGCGGCTCGTCCAGGACCGGCACGGCCACGGTCGCCGGCACCAGGCACACCTCCGACAGGATGGTGAGCGAATGGTGGGAGACTCCCCGGTGGCGCTCTCGGGGGTCCGCGAACCCGATCCGCAGCGCCGCCACCGGGCGGCCCCCCAGCGTGTGGGCCGCGTTCATCGAGTTCCCCGTGGCCAGAGCGGAGACCCCCCACCGCGTGGCCGTCCCCAGGTTCCCCGGCCCGTCGGCCACCACGACGACATCGGCCCCCAGCACCTCCACCGCCGCCAGGAGCCCCGTCCACACCGTGGCCGCCTCCACCTCGCCCCCGAACGCCTGGCCGGCCGTGACGAACCCGTCGAGCAGCTCGCGCTCCCGCAGGCTCGCCACCAGCCTGGACAGCCCGCCGGGGAGCGCGGCCTGATCGGTCATCACGTGGACCACCCGCTCCGCCCCCGCGGCCCGCGCGCCGGCCGCCACGGGGGCCACCAGCGAGTGCAGCGGGGCCACGGCCACCGGGGTCCCGGCCAGGCCTCCGGATCGCTCCAGGACCTCCGCGTGGTCCTCCTCGACCGCCCTGACGGCCGTCTGGGACGGGGTGTACCGGGCCTTCATCATCCCGCCGGCGTCCGGGAGGAGATCCTGGTCGGGGCCTCCCTCGACCGCCATCACCACGTGGAGCCCGCCGGTCCCCAGACCGAGGGTCACGGCCGTCGTGTTGAGGACCACGGTGTCGCCGGGGACCACGGGCCCGGTCACCGCAGGGTAGGCGACGGCCGGCGCCTCGGCCCCCTCGATCTCCACGGCCAGCTCCACCGCGCCGGGCCGCTCGGCCGTCACCCGGAGCACCCGTCCCCTCCTCAGCCGGACCATGACGGCGAGTATGATCCCCGCCGGATGCACCCGCTGGAACGCCTGCTCAACCTGGTGATTCTCCTGCTCGAGACGTCCCGGCCCCTCTCCTTCGAGCAGATCCGCGAGCGTCTCCCCGCCTACGACCAGGAGGGGGACGAGGCCGCCAAGCGGATGTTCGAACGGGACAAGGACCTCCTGCGGGACCTCGGGGTGCCGGTGGAGGTGGCCTCCACGGACGCCTGGGAGGTGGAACAGGGGTACCGGATCCCCAAGGACCAGTACTACCTGCCCGAGATGGAGTTCGACGAGGAGGAGATCTCGGCGCTGTTCGTGGCCGCGCAGTCGCCGTCGGAGTCGGGCGAGGCCGGGGAGGCCGAGCAGGCCGTTCGCAAGCTCCAGGCGGGGGTCGATCCGAGCGCCCTGGCCCGGCTGTCGCCGCGGCCCCTGGCGGCGGGGGCCGACGTCGCCGCCGGGCGACTGGTGGCCGTGACCGAGGCCATCGAACGCCGCAGCAGCGTGCGGTTCGAGTACCGCGTGGCCGCCGGGGAGGCGGGTGAGCGCCACGTCGACCCGTACTCCCTCGTCTGGCGGGCCGGCCACTGGTACCTGGTGGGGCTGGACCGGGACCGCGGGGAGGTCCGGTCCTTCCGGCTGTCGCGGTTCCGGTCGGACCCGAAGGAGGCCGGGCCGGGCTCGGCCCCCCCGGAGAGGTTCAACGCGCGGGAGCACGTCACTCCCGGACGGCGGGGCACGTCCGACGAGCCCGTGGAGGCCCGGGTGGCGTTCTCGCCGGACGTCGCGTGGTGGGCGGCGCCGCCCGAGGCCCGCCATGTCCGGACGCTGGACGACGGGTGGGTGGAGATGGCCCTGCCGGCAGACCGGGGCGAGTGGTTCCTGTCGTGGGTCCTGTCGTTCGGACCGGACGCGGTGCTGCTGGCCCCCCGGGAGCTCCGCGACGAGGCGGTCCGCCGCCTGGAGGCGCTCCGTGAGGCCGGGTAGGGTCTCCGAGCGCCTGCGCCGGCTGCTGGCGGTGGTTCCGTACGTCGTCCAGCATCCCGGCGTCGGCCTGGACGACCTGTCGCGGCTGTTCGGGGTGGAGGAGCATGAGGTGGCCGCGGACCTGGAGCTGCTGTTCATGTCGGGCCTCCCCCCGTACGGGCCGGGCGACCTCATCGAGGTCCAGGTGGAGGACGGCCGGGTGTGGATCTCGATGGCCGACTACTTCGCCCGCCCCCTGCGCCTCACGCGGAGCGAGGCCCTGTGGCTGTATCTGCAGGGGACCGCCCTGCTCGGGGCCCCGGGCCTGCACGAGGCCGGGGCCCTGGAATCGGCGCTGCGCAAGCTGGAGGAGGCCCTGGGGCCGGACACCCTGGGCGGCCTGGCGGGCCGGGTGGAGGTCGCCGAGGCCGGGCCCGCGGCCGGCGACCTGGAGGCCATCCGGGAGGCCGCGGAGCGCCACCAGCGGCTGGAGATCGAGTATTACGCGGCGTCGACGGACGAGACGTCCGTTCGCCGGATCGATCCCGAGCAGGTCTTCTCGGCCATCGGGCAGTGGTACGTGGTGGCGTTCGACCATCGCTCGGAGCAGGAGCGGATGTTCCGGGTGGATCGGGTCCGGAGGGCCACCCGGACCGGGGAGACGTTCGAACCGAGGGGCCTCCCCGGCGCCGGACGACCCCTGTACAGCCGGTCGCGGGAGGACGTTCCCGTTCGCCTCCGCCTGGCACCCGACGCCCGGTGGGTGGCCGAGTACTACGAGACCGACTCCGAGGAGGAGCTGCCGGACGGGGGAGTGGAGGTGGTCCTGCCCACGAAGCGCCTGGGGTGGGTGGCCCGTCTGGTGCTGCGGCTGGGGGGCTCCGTGAGCGTGGTGGAGCCGCCGGAGCTGGGGGAGGAGGTCCGGCGGGTGGCGACGGAGGCCCTCGAACGGTACGCGGCGCTCACCTAGCCGGCATCCCGCCGCTCCCGGCCATTGGTCCGCCGCCTCCGCCGAACGGCATCGCCCACATGGGGGAGTGGATGGACCTTCGGCTCGACCGCCTCAAGGGGCGTCAAAACGCCGCCGATACCACCCTCGTCATGACCACCATCCGAACGACCTGCCCCCGGTGCGGGGAAGTGGACATGGGGCCGGAGGCCATCCTGCTCTCCGTCGAACGAGGCGGGAGCGAGGGGTTCTACCGGTTCGTCTGCCCCGAGTGCACGGGCCCGGTGGAGAAGCGGGCGGACCGCAAGATCGTGGCGCTGCTCGTGTCCGCCGGAGTGGACGTGAGCGACGGCGCCACGGCGGGGGTGCAGGGCCGCCTCGAGCAGCTCACCGAGGTGGTTCCCGACCCCCGGTTCTCCGACGCTCCCGTGTTCTCGGTGGACGATCTCATCCAGTTCCACTTCCTGCTGCAGGACGACGAGTTCTGCCGCCGGCTCGTCTCGGCCGAGTAACAGGGGCTTCGCCCCCTGGTTCGGGGGGGCCTGCCCCCCGAATGCCGCCCGAATGCGCCCCGAGACCCGACTGGCTCGGCGGCCCGGCTCCGGCCTCCCGGGCTATGCTCGCTGCCATGACGGCTCCCGAGGTGGTGTGGCTGGTGGTCGGGCTCTTCTCGATGGCGCTCCTGCTGGTCATGCTCCTCGGCCTGTTGAAGCAGCTCAAGCGCCTGACCTCGTCCGTGGCCCAGCTCCAGCGCGAGGTCCAGCCCGTCCTCCAGGGGATCCAGCAGGAGTCGGAGCGCGCCCAGGCCCGGGCCGCACGGGTCCAGGCCCAGGCCGCCGAGGTCAGGGAGGCCGGCCCGGTCGGCCGGAGCGGGCGGCGGCGGTCCCGGGACCGGGCCCGGCGGTAGAATCGGTCGACCGGGGATCGCCCCCGCCCATTCGACCATGTTCAACGTCGGTCCGGCCGAACTCCTCGTGATCATGCTCGTGGCCCTGCTCATCGTGGGCCCCAAGCGGCTCCCGGAGGTCGGGAAGTCCATCGGCAAGGCCCTCCGCGAGCTCCGCCGGCAGACCGACGAGGTCCGGTACTCGTTCGAGGCCACCTTGAATCCGGACGACGACGACGACGAGGACGTGCAGGCCACCCCCGAGGCCCACCCCAGCTCCGAGGAGAAGCCCGGGGACGCCGCCGAGCCCGAGGCCTCTGAGACCTCCGAGGCTTCCGAGGCCTCTGAGACCTCCCGGGCCCCGGGTCCGCCCTCGGGCGGGCCGGCCTAGCCCTCGGGGACCGTACCGACATCCATGCGGCTGACCAGATGGCTCCGCCGAACGCGCCGGGATCCGTCCCAGCCCATGACGATGGTCGAGCACCTCGAGGAGCTCCGCCGGCGCATCCTCATCTCGCTCATCGCGACCGCCGTGGCGGCGATCGCCGGGTGGTTCCTGTACGGGCCCGTGTTCCGGTTGATCCTGGGCCCGTACACGCACGCGTGCCTGCAACTGCCCGTCGCACAGCGACCGCCGGGGATCGATTCGTGCCGCCACGTCTTCGTGCACGGCGTGGTCGGGCCCTTCCTCATCCGGCTGAAGATCGCGCTGTACGTCGGGCTGGCCATCGCGCTGCCGGTCGTGCTGTACCAGCTGTGGCGGTTCATCACGCCGGGACTCACCCAGAAGGAGCGCAAGCTCACGGTCCCGTTCGTCCTGTCGTCCATGGTGCTGTTCGCCATGGGCGGGTTCTTCGCGTTCCTCACGATCCCGAGGGGGCTGGCGTTCCTCCTGGGGTTCGGGGGATCGAACATCGTGGTGCTGCCGGAGGCCGCCAAGTACATCAGCTTCGTTCTGCTCCTCACGCTGGCGTTCGGGATCTCCTTCGAGTTCCCGCTCGTGCTGATCTTCCTGGCGTGGATCCGGGTGGTGTCGAGCATCCGGCTCCGGCAGTGGCGGCGGTACGCCATCCTGTTCATCGTCATCTTCGCCGCGGTGATCACGCCGAGCCAGGACCCGTTCACGCTCCTGGCCATGTCGATTCCGATGGTGATCTTCTACGAGGCCACCATCTGGATCACCCGGATCATGAAGCGCTGAGATCGGTATCCTGACGGGCCGCATCCACGCAGGCAGATCGAGCAACGAGGGGACATCGACAGCATGGCGATCAAGGGCAAGGGCAGGGCGAGATCGGGCCGGCGGGCCGTGGCCAGGGGTCCCAAGCCCGGGTACGTCGAGCCGCCGAAGCCGCTGTTCCGCCGGAGATGGTTCCGGTGGACCGCCCTCGCCGTGCTGGTGGCCGGAGTGCTGGCCATCGTGCTCTCCGCGCTGCTGATCACCGCATCGAACAACCGCAAGGAGGCGAAGGCGGCGGCCGCGCTCAAGCGTCAGCAGCAGCAGGCGGCGCGCGTCAACCGGTTCGCGCTCCCCGTGACCCAAGCCCTGCAGAACGTGGTGGTCGCCACCGCGCCGGGGACGGTCGTGCGGGACTTCCCGGACCTCCCCAAGTCGTTCAGGGACCTCCGCAGCGGCGCGCTCTCGGACGAGGACGCCACCGCGAAGGGCGAGGAGGTCACGGCGAACGCGACGGCGGCCGCCAAGGTCCTGGCCGGCCTCAACGTCTCGGACATGGTCAGGGGGTTCCCCCAGATCACCGGGCTCATCGACGCGCGCCAGTACATGCTGTCCTCGCTCCAGCTGTACGAGCAGATCGGGAATGGCCTGGGCCTGGCCGCCGGCGCCACCGGTGACGAGCGGGAGGCGCTGATCACGCAGTACCTGGTGCTCATCCCCACCGCGTCGGAGCTGTTCCAGAACGGCTATCAGAAGATGGTGAACGCCGAGCTGGCGTCGAAGGTGCAGCCGGTCCAGCCTCCGGCGCCGAGCCCGGTGCCGTCCGCCTCGCCGTCCGTCTCGCCGTCCGTCTCGCCGACACCCTCGCCGGCTGTGAGCGTGACTCCGCCGCCGTCGCCCACACCTTCGCAGAAGCCGTCGCCGAAGCCGAGCGCCTCGAAGAAGGCCTCGGGCGGCGGCGGGGGCGGGAAGGCGTCACCCAAACCCTCGCCGTCGGCGAGCTGAGGGCTCCATGGCGCCCCGGGTCGTCGTCCTGGTCAATCCCTCGAGCGGCCGGGGCCGGTCCGGGAGGCTCCTGCCCCGGGTACGGGAGGCCATCGCCGCGGCCGGGCTCGACGCCGAGATCCGCGTGTCGGTCTCGGCGGAGGACCCCCCGCGGGTGGCCCGGGAGTGCGTGGAGGCCGGCGTGGGGATCGTCGCCGCCATGGGCGGAGACGGCATGACAGGGATGGTCGGCGCCGTGCTGATCGGCACCGACACCGCGCTGGGGGTCATCCCCACCGGAACCGGGAACGACTTCGCCCGGTTCATCGGCCTGAACCGTAAGAAGCCGCTGGAGGCCGTCCGGACCCTGGCCGACCCCGATATCCGGGCCATCGATGCCGTGCGGGTGACGGGTGGGGGTCGCGAGGAGCGGTTCGTCAACGTGGCCGGGGCCGGTTTCGACTCGGAGGTCAACGAGACCGCCAACGACATGACGTGGAAGGTCCAGGGCACCGCCAAGTACGTGGCCGCCGTGGTGAAGACCCTCCGACGGTTCACGGCCGCCCAGTTCGAGGTCACGGTGGACGGGGAGTCCCGATCCCTGTCCGGGATGCTCATCGCCGTGGGGAACGGCCAGTCCTACGGGGGCGGGATGAAGGTGGTGCCGAACGCCTCGCTCACCGACGGCCAGCTCGAGGTGTGCGTGGTGGGCGGGATGTCGAAGGGCCAGTTCCTGCGGGCCTTCCCGAAGGTGTTCCGGGGGACTCACGTGAGCCATCCCAAGGTCACGATGCTCCGGGGGGCGCGAGTGGAGATCTCCGCCGACCGGGGGTTCGACGTGTACGCCGACGGGGAACGTTCGGTTCCGTTGCCGGCGGTGTTCGAGGTCATGCCCGGGGCCCTGAAGGTGGCCGTGCCGAGGGGCGCCGTGATCCCCTGACCGCCCCGCCGGCCCGTGGTACGAGAGGAGACTGATCGCCATGACCGACGCCCTGCTGCTGATCCACGCGTTCCCGCTCGACGCCTCGATGTGGGAGCCCCAGGTCGAATCACTGACCGATCCGCTCATGGTCCTGGCCCCGAACCTCCCGGGATTCGGGGGCGCCGAGGGCGTGGGGAACGTCATGACGATGGGCGACGCCGCGAGCGCGTGCCTCCGGGCCCTGGACGAGGCGGGGGCCGACCGGGCCGTGGTGTGCGGGCTGTCCATGGGGGGCTACGTCGCGTTCGAGCTGTGGCGGCAGGTGCCCGACCGCGTGGCCGGACTGGTGCTGGCGAACACCCGGGCCGGAGCGGACGACGACGCGGGCCGGGAGCGCCGGCTGGCCCTGGCGTCGCGCCTTGACGCCGAGGGCAATGGGTTCCTGGTGGAATCGCCCCCGCCGCTGCTCTCCGAGGGCGCCGACGACGGCCTGTGGGGAGCGGTGAAGGCAACCATCGCCGCCCAGCCCGCCGCATCGATCGCCGCGGCCAACCGCGGGATGGCCCAGCGTCCCGACTCCAGGGGCGACCTGGCCGCGATCACCGTCCCGACGATGGTGGTGACCTCGACCGGCGACACGCTGATCCCGCAGTCGGCCACCATTCCCATGGCCGACCAGATCCCGGACGCCCAGCTCGAGATCATCGACGGCGCCGGCCACCTGTCGAACGTGGAGGCCCCCGGCGAGTTCACCCTGATCCTGGAGCGCCACCTCACCCTGTGCGGCCTGCTGTAGGGCAGGTCCGCTCAGAGGGTCAGCGCAGCGTCCAGGCCATGACGCCCCAGAACGGCACGACGTTGTCGGCGCAGTCTGGGCAGTAGTCGGGGAGCCGGTCGATCTCGAGGCTGATCACGGGGACGTCGTGGTGGGTGACGTCGATGAAGTACCGGTCGCCCTGACGGTCGGTGACGTGCCACGTGAACGGCTCCAGGGTCCAGCCGGAGTTGGATTCGGCGTCGGAGAAGTCCTTCGGCGGGTGGAGGTACCAGTCCCGCCACTCGGCGGCGAACTCCGGCCACGGGTGGGCCGCCTCGACCTCGGGCGGGAGGTTGATGGCCCAGAACTCGCACATCCGGGCCTGGCTCAGCGGCCCCATGACGTCGGTCATGACGCTCTCCAGGTGGTCGCCCTGCAGCTGTTCGCGCTGGGGCGGGCAATCCGGGTCCCCGCCGAACAGCGGGAGTGGGTCGCCGCCGCATTCCGGCTGCGGATAGCGGAACCGGGCGGAGGCCTCGAGCCGCCTGGTTCCGTCGTCCGCGACGACGACCTGGTCGCCGGTGAGGCGCTCGAAGTGCTCTCCCAGCACCGCCAGCACCGAGTCGGGCTGGGCGGGAGGGGGACGGGGGGAGGCGCCCATCGGACCGCTCATCATCAAGTTGTCGAAGACCGGGCGCACGACGATCGTGAACTCGAAGCCGGCGCTGTCGCCGACCGCCCCCACCAGGTTGTTGCAGGAGCCCTCGCCGACCGGGATCACGATCATCCCGTGGCGGATCTCGTCACAGCATGTGAACCCGTGACCCACCGGCGATCCGAACTTCGGCCCGTACGAGACGTCGATGAGCTCGTAGACAGTGCCGTCGGGCAGGTTCGTCCGGACCTCGACACGGTTGCCGTCGTCTCCCGTGAGGATGTCCGGGGAGAACTCGATGAACGAGTCCTCCGGTCCGGATGCCTCGGGCGACGGAGCCTGGGAGGCCTCCGCCGAAGCCTCCGGCGAGCTCACGGCCTGATGGCGTCCGCCGGCAGCGTTCCTCACGTGGACGGCGGTCCAGCCGATGACGGCAGCAGCCGACATGACGGCGACCGCGAGGAGCGCGGTGACCGCACGGGCCGCGAATCTCGACCGTCGTCACGTTCATGCGGACTCTTCCACGATCGATTGGGTTCCCTGCCTGCGGCAGGTTGACAGGTGATACGTATCCAGGGGAGCGCGGAGCCTCATTCGCGCCGGCTCCGTGCCGAGCCCTCCAGCTCGAAGGTCTCCCGGCGACCGGACCTGATCCGACCGGGGCGTCCGTAGACTGGCTCACGTGCCGTCCGATCTCGAACGCTTCCGCGCGCTGTATCCGTTCCCCCTCGACGACTTCCAGGTCACGGCCATCGGGGCCCTGGACGAGGGGGAGTCGGTGCTGGTGGCCGCCCCGACCGGCTCGGGGAAGACCATCGTGGCGGAGTACGCGGTGAACCGGGCGCTCGAGGGGGGCCAGAAGGCGTTCTACACCACGCCGCTGAAGGCCCTGTCGAACCAGAAGTTCGGGGACTTCGTGGCCCGGTACGGCGCGGGCCGGGTGGGCCTGCTCACCGGCGACAACGCGATCAATTCCGAGGCCCCGCTGGTGGTGATGACCACCGAGGTCCTGCGGAACATGCTGTACGAGCGGTCGTCGACGCTCCAGGGACTCCAGTACGTCGTGATGGACGAGGTCCACTATCTCCAGGATCCCTACCGCGGCGCCGTGTGGGAGGAGGTCCTGATCCACCTCGCGCTCACGGTGGGCGTCGTGTGCCTGTCCGCCACGGTCAGCAACGCGGAGGAGTTCGGAGAGTGGATCGGCACGCTCCGGGGCCCCACCCGTGTGGTGATCGAGGAGCGCCGCCCGGTGCCGCTCGAGCAGCACTACCTGGTGGGGCACGAGCTCCATCCCATGCACTCGGACGTGGACGGCCACCTGGTCCCGAACCCCTACATCGTCTCGCTCGAGCAGCACGAGCTCCGGCAGAACGTCCGGTACCGGCGGGCGTCCGGGAACCTCCAGCTGTCCCGCCAGTCCCGGCCCCGCGAGGGCCACCGGCGAGTGTTCGCGCCGCGGCGGGAGGAGGTCGTGGAGGTCCTGTCGGAGCAGGGGATGCTCCCGGCCATCTACTTCGTGTTCAGCCGGGCGGGATGCGCCCGGAGCGTCGAGTGGCTCATGGAGGCGGGTGTTCGCCTGACGAAGCGGGCCGAGGAGGCACGCATCCGGGAGTTCGCGGAGATGCGCGCGGCGTGGATGGACGAGGAGGACCTCTCGACGCTGGGGTTCTACGAGTTCCGGGAGGCGCTGGGGAGGGGGATCTCCGCGCACCACGCGGGGATGCTCCCGCTGTTCAAGGAGACCGTGGAGGACCTGTTCAAGCAGGGCCTGGTGAAGGTGGTGTTCGCCACGGAGACGCTGTCCCTCGGGATCAACATGCCCGCGAAGACCGTCGTCATCGACGACGTGGTGAAGTTCCAGGGCGAGCGCCACGAGATGCTCACGCCGGGGGAGTACACGCAGCTCACCGGGCGCGCGGGGCGCCGGGGGATCGACCCGCTAGGGCACGCCGTGGTCGTGTACCAGACCCGTCCGGACGTCACGTTCGAGCGGATCGCGTCCCTCGCGTCCACGCGAACGTACGAGCTGACCTCGTCGTTCCGGCCCTCCTACAACATGGCCGTGAACCTGGTCCGCAACTACACGCGGGCGGAGGCCCACCATCTGCTGAACTCATCGTTCGCCCAGTTCCTGGCGGACCGCGGAGTGGTGGCCATCGAACGGGACCTCGAGCGCCGCCGGGCCTCCGTCGACGGGTACCGGGAGAAGATGGCGTGTCACCTGGGGGACTTCGCCGAGTACTGGGGCCTCCGGGAGCGGGCCGACCGGATCCGCGACGAGGCCCGCCGGGGGCGGCGGGAGGCCCTGGTCGCATCGGTCCGGGATGCCCTCGGCGCGCTGAAGCCCGGGGACGTGGTGTTCGTGCCGGCGGCCCGCCGGCGGGGTCTGGCCGTGGTGGTGGCGAGCCGGGAGGGGCGGCCCACGGTGCTCACGCAGTCACGGAGGATCGTCCGGCTGGGGCCGAATGACTTCCCCGATCCGCCGGAGGTGGTCACCCGGATCCCGCCGCCGCGGGGGAGCGTCCGGAGCAAGCGGGTCCAGCGTGACCTGGCGGCCCGCATGGCCACGCTGGAGTTCCGCCCCCCCAAGCACCGCCGGGAGCGGCTCGACCAGAAGGCCATGGCGAGGGCCCGCGAGCTGGAGGAGCGGGCCGAGCAGCACCCGTGCCACGCCTGCCCCGACCGGGCCGCGCACGAACGGTGGGCCGTCCGGGCCTCGGCGCTGGAGCGCGAGATCTCCGGGCTGGACCGCCGCATCCGTGCGAAGACCGAGACCGTGGCCCGGCAGTTCGACCGCGTCCTCCGGGTCCTCGACGAGCTGGGGTACGTGCAGGGCTTCTCGATCCGGCCGAAGGGCGACATGCTGGCCCGGATCTACGGCGAGGGCGACATCCTCATGGCCGAATGCCTGTCCCGGGGCGTGTTCGAGGGGCTGTCGCCGGCGGAGTTCGCCGCGCTGGTCTCCACCGTGGTCTACGAGCACCGGGGACGGGAGCGTGCCCCGATCTCCGCGCACCTCCCGACCGCGCTCACCGAGGACCGCTACCGGCGACTGCTCCAGATGTACCGGGCGATCCGCCGGGCCGAGGACCAGAACAACGTCGAGCTGTGCCGCGAGCCCGACGCGGGATTCGCCACCACGATCTTCCACTGGGCCGAGGGCAAGCCCCTGGAGGACGTGCTCATCGAGATGGACATGGCCCCCGGCGACTTCGTCCGGAGCTGCAAGCTCCTGATCGACCTGCTCCGGCAGCTCGAGGGGGTCGCTCCCGCCGAGACGGCGTCCCTGGCCCGGCGGGCCAGGGACGCCGTGAACCGGAGTGTGGTCGCCTACACCGGCGTCTAAGGCCACCACGTGATGATGGCGTACCCAAGGTCGCCGTACCCGGCGCCGTTCCTGATCGTGGAGTCCAGGGCCCAGGGCAGGTAGAGGCGTCCACCGCCGCGTCCACCACTCCCGAATCCCATCCCCACCGAGCCGGGGGTCGGCTCGCCTCCGTCTCCGGAGTAGCCGTTGCCGAAGGCGTTTTGCCCGCGACCACCCGACCACGCCAGCGCGCTCGTGCCGCCGTTGTTCACGGTGTTCCCGCCGAATCCGCCCTGCCCCTGCGCCGTGGAGGTCCCGTTGGTGCCCGGGCGACCGCCCAACGCCGCGACCAGAACGCTCTTCTTCTCGAGGAGCGCCGTCCGGCTCCCCGGCTGCGCCAGCCCCGAGCCGGAGCAGCCGGCGGCCGGCGGCGAGACGACGACGGTGTACGCGAAGCCCGACGACACCGGGACGAACGCCCGGATGTACCCGCCGGCCCCGCCGCCCCCGCCGCCCTTCCCGCTCGACCCACCGGAGCAGCCGCCGCCGCCCCCTCCGCCCCACAGCTCGACCATGACGCTCGTCACGCCGTCGGGTGGAGTCCAGTCGGTCTGCTCGGCCTGGAACACCTGGATGCCCCCGCCGGGAGCCGGCCCCGCGTGCACAGGCGCGGTGCCGCGAACGGCGGGCCACGCCAGGAGCGCTGCGGCCGCCAACACGACCGCGGCGACGGTCCCGGTCGCCCTCCAGGCCGCGCCGCGGCCGCCTCGCGACCGGCGGCGCCGTGCTGCCCGGCCCTCGTCTCGCTGCATGGTTCCTCCTCTCATCGTGCGTCGGAGCGATGATGGAGCGGCAGCGGCGCCGGACGACTTGACCGGAAGGGACGAAGCCCTCCTCCCAAGAGCCAGGTTTCTCCACCGTCCATCGGGGATTCGATCCCCTGAGAGCCCGTCGCGTGTAGGCGATTCGGAAAATCGATCCCTCCAGTTCGGCAAGGCGAGGGGGGTTGGGGCCGCGCGGTCGAGACCGACCTCCGAGCGGGTCGGATCTGGGTCTGACCGCAAGCCGAGGGCGCCCTACCGGTCGAGCGGGGCGACGCCGAACCCCACCTTGAACCGGCGGCACCAGATCACGGCGGACCGGAAGCCCTCGACCTCCACCTCCGCCGGGACGAGGTAGTTCTGGCTGCCGACGTTGCCCTTCAGCGCGCCGAGGTCCACGTACCGGCCCTGGTCCCAGCCGTGCCAGTCGTCGGATGCGGGAAGCTCGGTGAGGTACACGCGCAGATCGGGGCCGTTCGAGGTGTCGAGGTCCTCGAATCGCAGGTACACAGAGCCGTCGGCCAGGCGCAGGAGCTTCGCCACGCCGGAGGAGTGGTGCTCCAGGCTGCGGAACTCGCCGCTGCCCAGGAGCACCGGGCCGGTCGGGGCGGGGGGAGCGGTGGTGGCCGGAGGGGGCGGCCTCGAGGACTTCTGCGAGTGGGCGGGGGAGGGGTCGGTGGACGGATCGGCGGAGGGCTCCTCGGTGGCCGTGGAGGTGGCGGGCGCCTCCGTGACGGGAGCCGAGGTCCCGCCGGGGCCGGCCGTGGGGAGAGCCTCGTTCACCTTCTGGTCCAGGAACAGCTTCTGTGGCTCGAACCACAGGACCACGAACACCGCGAGGCCGACCACGGCGACCGCCGCGGCGGTCCACACCCTCGGGCGGCGGCGGATCGAGGACCTGATGCCCATGACGCTCCTGGAGTCTCGCGGTGGGGGGCCGCCGTTACCATGGCGCACCGCCATGTCTCGCCGGAGCGTCCCCTGAGCAGCCCGTTCGGCCCCCTGTACGTGATCGCCAACCCCACCGCGGGCCGGGGACAGGTCGCTCAGCACCTGCCGGAGCTCGAACGGGCCCTGCGGGCCCGCCGGCTGGACTACCGGATCGTCGAGACCCAGGGGCCCGGCGACGCCGAACGCCTTGCCCGGGAGGCCCTGGGCGGCGGGGAGCGGTTCCTCGTGGCCGTGGGGGGTGACGGGACCGTGAACGAGGTCGTGAACGGCATGATGGGGGAGGAGGGGCCGATCGACCCCGAGGCGGTGCTGGGAGTAGTGGCCGCGGGCTCGGGCTGCGACTTCGTGAGGACGTTCGGGCTCCCCGGCGACGCCGGCCGGGCCACCGCGATCCTCCAGGGGGACTCCCTGTTCCCGATCGACATCGGGCGCGTCACGTACACGACGGCCGACGGCGGGACCGCCTCCCGGTACTACGCCGGGGTGGCCGAGGCCGGCCTGGGCGGGGCCATGGCCGCGCAGTCCTCTCGGCTGCCCCGGTCGCTGGGCCGGGGGCGCGACTTCCTGGGGTTCTGGCTCGCCGTCTCGCGGTTCAAGGCGCCGGAGATTCGCATGGTGGTCGGCGACACCGACGTGGGCGGCGTGGCCTCCGACGTGGTGGTGGCGAACTGCCAGTACCAGAACGGGGGAATGCGGATCTCCCCGAGGTCGTGGCCGGGCGACGGCCTCCTCGACGTCCTGGTGTTCCGGGGGCCGCGGTCGGAGGCGTTCACCAGGCTTCCCAAGCTGTTCCAGGGGGACTACCTGCCCGATCCGAACGTGGGGGAGTACAAGGGCCGCCGGATCGCGCTCGACGCGGACCGTCCGATGCCGATCCAGGCCGACGGCGACGTGCTGGGCACGACCCCGGCCACGTTCGAGCTGATCCGCCTCCCGATCCGCCTGAAGCTCTGAGGGGCGATGTCCGAGCCGGCCGCTATCATGCGCCCCGACATGGGGACCCCGTTCGGCGACCGACTCCTGGGCTCGATCCGTGCCACGGAGCGGGCCGGGCTCGACGCCCTCCTCGTGACCCCCTCGGCCGACCTCATCTACCTGTGCGGCTACGACGCCCCGCCGTTCGAGCGGCTGACCTGCCTGGTGCTCCGCCCCGGCGCCGACCCCGTACTGCTGGTTCCCGAGCTGGAACGACCCCGGGCCACGGCCTCTCCGGCCGGCGAACGGATCGAGCTCGCCGCCTGGCGCGACGGCGACGACCCCTACGCGGCGCTCGCGGCGCTCCTCCCGCGAACGGCCAGGATCGCCGTCACCGACACCGCATGGGCGGTCCACCTGCTGGGGTTCCAGCGGGCCGTGCCGGGGGCGGAATGGAGCGCGGGGAGCTCGGTGGTCTCGTCGCTCCGCGTGCGCAAGGACCCCCAGGAGCTGGAGCTCCTGTCGCGGGCCGCGCGCGGCGCAGACGAGGCCTTCCGCCGGCTCTGCGACCAGCGGATGGACGGGCTCCGGGAGGAGGAGGTGGCCGCGTCCCTGGACTCCCTGCTCCGGCAGTTCGGCCACGACACGGTGGAGTTCACGATCGTCGCCTCGGGCCCGAACGGGGCGTCGCCGCACCACGAACCCGGCGCCAGGCCGATCCGGGCCGGCGAGGGCGTCGTCCTCGACTTCGGCGGCACCGTCGGCGGGTACTGCTCGGACATCAGCAGGACCGTGGTGGTGGAGCGGCCCCCCCGAGGCTTCTCGCACGTATACGACGTCGTGCGGGAGGCCCAGGAGGCGGCGTTTCAGGCGGTGCGTCCGGGCGTCGCCGCGGAGGAGGTCGACGCGGCCGCCCGCGAGATCATCGCGATGGCCGGCTACGCCGACCGGTTCGTCCACCGGACCGGCCACGGGATTGGCCTCGAGGTCCACGAGCCCCCGTACCTCGTGAGCGGGAACCGCCAGGCCCTCGAGCCAGGGATGTGCTTCTCCATCGAACCCGGCATCTACCTCGAGGGCCGGTTCGGGGTCCGGATCGAGGACATCGTCACGGTCACGGAGACCGGCGCCCAGCGTCTGAATCGAGCCACGCGGGACCTCGAGACCGTGCCCTGATCCGGGATGGCGTACCGTCGATCGTGAGGGAGCCCGACCCATCGCCCACCCGGAGCTTGCCCGCGTCCACCCGCGCCGGATCGCTCGAGGAGTCGTCGTCGGCGATCCCGACCACGGAATTTCGCGCGGCTCCGTCGGTTCCTCCCTACTCGGCTCGGGTAAACTACCGGTGAGTAACCTACGCTCCGGTAGGTTGCAGACCGTCCCAGCGACACCCGGCGAGCGACCGGGAGGAGGACACCGCGATGCCGCTGCTGAACATCCCGGAGGAGATCCTCGAGCTGCGGAGCACGCTGCGCGACTTCGTCGAGCGCGAGGTCCGCCCCCTCGAGGACTCCCACCGCCAGGAGATCCTCGAAACCGGGACCTTCGAGGCCATCAAGGAGGAGAACCTCAAGCTCCGGAAGCGCTCCGCCGAGCTCGGCTTCTACACGCTTCACATGCCGGAGGAGGTGGGCGGGGGAGGGCTGTCCTACCTGGGCCAGGTGCTGCTGCACGAGGAGGCCGCCCGGAGCGGCCTGATCCTGCCGCAGATCGAATCCGTCTTCCCGGTCATCAGCGGGCCCACGCCGATCTACGTCGACTGCACCCCCCAGCAGCGGGAGAAGTACCTCGAGCCCCTCATGCGGGCCGACAAGACGACGTGCTTCGCGCTCACGGAGCCCGGCGCCGGATCCGACGCCACCCGGATCCAGACCAGGGCGGTGAAGGCCGGAGAGGGCGTCTGGCGGATCACCGGGCGCAAGCACTTCATCACCGGCGGCGCCGAGGCCGAGTTCGCGCTGGTGTTCGCCGTGACGGACGGCGAGAAGCGGGCCCAGGGCGGCATCACCGCGTTCTTCGTGGACGCCGACAAGCCCGGCTACGAGGTGACCCGGGTCCAGCGGACCATGTCGCCGTTCCAGAACCCGGTGGAGATGACGTTCTCGGACGTCGAGGTCACCGACGCCGACATCCTGGGCAAGGAGGGGTTCGGGTTCTACTCGGCCGTCCGGGGCATCAACGGCGCCCGGCTCCAGATCGCCGCCAGGGCTCTCGGCTTGGCCCAGTACCTCCTGGACCGGTCGATCGAGTACGCGAACGCGCGGACCGCGTTCGGCAAGCCCATCGGCGCGAACCAGTTCGTGCAGGGCATGATCGTGGAGTCCTACGCGGAGCTGGAGCAGGCCCGGCTACTGGTCTACCAGCAGGCCGCCGACATCGACGACGGCGCCGACGGCCGCAAGCAGGCCGCGCTGGCGAAGATGGTGGCCGCGGAGATGGTGGGCAGAGTGGCCGACCGGGCCATCCAGGTCCACGGGGGCAACGGGTTCATGACCGAGCTCGGCCTGGAGGGGTGGTACCGGGACGTCCGGGCCATGCGCCTGTACGAGGGGACCGGCGAGATCCTCCGGGCCAACGTGGCCAAGACGCTGGGACTGCCTTCGTAGATTCGGCGACGGACCCGGCTACGAGACGGCCGCGCAGGCCTCCGGTGCGTCGGGGATGCCCGTCGGGGCATCGGGGACGGGGAGCCGGTTCGCCGGGAACCCCGCCACCCGCCACGAACCACCCTCCCGGACCATCTGCCATCTCACGTTCGCCAGCGCGGCGCCGGAGCCGAGCTCCCGGACCTCGACCCGGGCGAACCGGGCGGGGGGCTCCCCGCATCCGGTGACGGTCTCGATCTGGACGCCGGTGGGGAGGTCCTTCAGGCCCCGCACGGCCCGGCAGAACCGGTCGTGCGTGAGCTCCGATCGGACCGGCCGGGACAGCAGGTGGTAGGCCCCGTCGCAGTCGCGGTCCGAGACCGCCTCGTAGTAGTCCCGGACCACCTGGCCCGGCCCGGTGGTCTTCTTGAAGAGCACGAAGATCAGGACGCTCACCGCGGCCACCGCGACGGCCAGCGAGATGGCCATCGCGGTGATGGGGATCGACGCCCGGGGACGATCGTCCCGTCCCTCTTCGTCGCCCTCGGTCCGCTCCGGTCCGTCCGCCTCCATGGCAGGGCGAAGGGTACCGCGGAGCGGAGCAGGTACGATGCCGGACCATGAGGGTCGCGGCGTTCGTGGACGCCGGACGGTCGCTGGACGCGGGCGTCGAGCGGGTCCGGCTGGCCGAGTCCCTGGGATACGACAGCGTGTGGGTGACCCACATCGCGGCGCGGGAGCCGATGCAGGTCCTGGGGCACTACGCGCGGGCCACCGAGCGGATCGGACTCGGCACCGGCGTCGTGACCATGGCCGTCCGCCATCCGGCCCTGTTGGGCCAGGAGGCCGCCACGCTCGACGAGATCTCGGATGGCCGGTTCCGCCTGGGGATCGGGGTCAGCCACAGGCTCACGATCGAGGGGTGGTACGGGCTCGAGATCGACGACCCTGTGGGCCGGATCGTGGAGTACACGAAGATCCTGCGGATGCTGTTCACCACCGACGGCGGGACGTTCGAGGGAAAGCACTACACGTCGCGGTTCGGGTTCCTGGGCTACGGCGCCCGGAAGGACCTCCCGATCCTGTGGGCGGCCATGGGGCCGAAGATGCTACGGGCCGCGGCCGAGCACGCCGACGGCATCGTGCTGTGGATGTGCTCGCCGTCGCACATCCGGCGGACCATCAGGCCGGCGCTGGATCGGGCCCTGGCCGAGGTGGGACGCTCGCCGGAGACGTTCGAGGTGGTGGCCGCGGTGCCGGCGTCGGTCACGGACAATCCCGACGCCGGCCGGGACGCGTTCCGGTCCCAGGCCCTCCCGTACCTCAGCCTGCCGAACTACCGCAAGGAGATCGAACAGGCCCATCCCGAGGTCCTGGCCTCGTTCGACGAGCGAATGAAGGCCGGCGACATGGCGGCGGCCCTGGCCGCGCTCGGGCCGGAGTTCACCGACGACTACGCCGGCATCGGCGACCCCGACGCCGTCCGGGCCAAGGTGGAGGACTACCGCTCGGCCGGCGTCACGCTCCCGGCGATCGGCCCGCTGCCCCGGCGCCCGGGCTCTGCGGGAGCGGAGGCCACACTGGAAGCCGCCGCGGGCTGACGCTCAGGCCGCGGTGGGGGTGCCGCAGTTGGGGCAGAACTTCGGTGTGCCCTCGAGGGTCTGGCCGCAGCCGGTGCAGGCGTTCACGGTGGGGTTCTGCGTCCCGCACTCCGGACAGAACTTGGCCCCGACCTTGACCTGAGCCCCGCAGCTCTTGCAGGCCATCGTGGCCACAGCGCCGCTTCCGCCCGGCTGCGGAGCCGGGATCGGCGGGGGCGGCGGGGTGGGCGAGGGGGGCGGCTGGGGCGGCGGGACCGGCGGTGTCTCGGACCGGGCGGCACCCGGGGCCGTCCCGGTTCCAGCCTCGGCCTCCTGCTGCCCGCCCTTGCCGCCGAACAGCCCGCCCAGCAACCCACCCAGCCCGGCGCCGCCGGCGGCGCCTCCGCCTCCGCCCAGGCCCCCCAACAGGCCCTGGAGCTTCTTCATGCCCTCCTGGGCCTCCTGGGCCTGACGCTGCTGCTCCTGTTCGGCGAACGCCGCCCGCTCGCCCTTCCGCCGCTCGTAGTCGGGGTCCATCTGGTCGATCTCGAGCTGCCGGGCCCGCGCACCGATCTCGTCGGCGCCGTACTCGGCGGACTGCTTGATCTCGCCCGCCTGCTCCTGGACGCCGCTGTCCGAGGTCTGGGCGATCACGTTCGCCATGTTCGCCGCGATGGACAGGAGCTCCTGGCGGTACCCCTTGAGCTGGGCGAGGTCCTCGGTGTGCTCGGCCAGCTGGGTGATGCGGTCGATGTCTTCCTGGGTGGCCATGGGCCGGCTCCTCCCGCGTTCGGTCCGGTGAATCGGCATCCTACGGGGGCGGCCCGCCCACGCTCAAGGGTCGGGGCGCGATTCAGGCCCGGCGGCGGACCCTCGTGCCCTCCGGGGAGTCCATGACCTCGTAGCCCATCGCCGTGAGGCGGTCGCGGATCGCGTCGGAGCGGCCGAAATCCCTGGCGGCGCGGGCTTCGTCCCGTTCAGCGGCCAGAGCCAGCACGTCCTCGGGCAGCTCGCCGCCCTCGCGGGCCAGGCGGCCGAGGTCGAGCGCCAGCACGTCGTCCCAGGATGACAGCAGGGCATGCTGCTCGCCGGCCTCCAGGGTCCGGGACCCGGCGGCGAGGGACAGGACCTCCAGGGCTCTCGGCAGGTCGAGGTCATCGGCCACGGCGTCCCGGAACCGCCGGTCCAGCTCGGCCGCCTCGCCGGTGAGCTCGGGTGGGGGCTCGGCGGTGGCCCACTCGGCCATCCGCTGGCGCAGCCGGCGGAGCCGCTCCTGCTCGCCCTGCAGCGCCTCCCACGAGAAGTCCATCTCGCTGCGGTACCGGGTCCCGAAGCAGAGCAGCCGGAACGCCAGCGGGTCGTACCCCTCGTCGGCCAGCTCGGTCACGCGGGTGACGTTCCTCTTCGACTTCGCCATCTTCTGGCCGGACTGCTGCAGGAACCCCCCGTACACCCAGATCGAGACGACCCGGTGGCCGGTGGCGCCGTCCGACTGGGCCATCTCGTCCTCGTGGTGGGGGAACCGCAGGTCGTTGCCGCCGGTGTGGATGTCGAAGCGCTCGCCCAGGTACTTCATGGACATGGCCGAGCACTCGATGTGCCATCCGGGGAACCCCTCGCCCCACGGGCTCGGCCACCTCATCAGGCGAGTGTCGCCTGCCCGCTTCCACAGCGCGAAGTCCTCGGGGTGGCGCTTCTTCGGGTCGACCTCCAGCTCCTGGCGGTGCCCGGCGCGGAGGGCCGCCAGCGTGTTCCCCGACAGCTTCCCGTAGTCGGGGAACGCGTGGACGTCGAAGTACACGTTGCCCCCGACCTCGTAGGCCAGGCCCCGGTCAACGAGGCGCTGCGTGAGCTCGATCATCTCCGGGATGTGGTCCGTGGCCCTCGGGTAGTGGTCGGCGCGCTCGATGTTCAGCGCGTCGAGGTCCTCCAGGAACGCCGCGGTGTACTTCGCGGCGATCTCCTGGGGCGGGAGGCCCTCGTCGGCGATGGCGATGTCCATGCGGTCGCGGGCGGCCTGGCCGATGTCGTCCGTCATGTGACCGACGTCCGTGATGTTCATGACCTGGACGACGTCCTGTCCCTCGAACCGCAACCCCCGCCGGATGAGGTCGCCGAGCATGAACGTTCGCATGTTCCCGACGTGGGCGTAGCGATACACGGTCGGGCCGCAGGAGTAGATCTTCGCGGTCCGCCCGTCGGCGGGCTTGACCTCCTCGACCTGCCGGCTGAGCGCGTTGTACAGGCGCATCCCGCCGAACAGGATACCGGCGGTCCGGGGTCGGGTAGCCTCTCGTCGGTGACGCTCATGGATCGCGACCTCGGCCTGGCGGCGGACCACCGGGAGCTGGTGGAACTGGCCCGGCGGTGGGCGGACGAGCGCGCCGCGCCGGTCGCCGCCCGGTTCGAGGAGGAGCACCGGTTCCCCCGCGAGCTGTTCGCCGAGCTGGGCGGGATGGGGTTCGGCGGGATCCCCTACGACGAGCGGTTCGGGGGCGGGGGGCAGTCATACCTCCTGTACCTGTGCGTGCTGGAGGAGGTGGCCCGGGCCTTCCTGTCGCTCGGCGTGGGACTGTCCGTCCACCACCTGTGCGCCTTCGGCATCCACCAGTTCGGATCGGATGCCCTGAAGGAGCGGTACCTCCCGGCGCTGTTCGCGGGGGAGCACCTGGGGGCGTACGGGCTGTCCGAGGCCTCGAGCGGTTCGGACGCGGCCTCCCTCCGGACCCGGGCCGAGCGAGCGAACGGCGGCGGGTACCGGATCACCGGGTCGAAGCGGTTCATCTCCCACGCGGGGGAGGCGGAGACGTACCTGGTCATGGCCCGGACCGGCGGGGGCGGTCCCGACGGCATCTCCGCCTTCGTGGTGGAGAAGGGGTGGCCGGGATTCGAGTTCGGCAGGGTGGAGGCGAAGATGGGGTGGCAGGCGTCGCCCATGCGCGAGCTGCTGTTCGACGGGTGCGAGGTGCCCGCCGGGAACCTGGTGGGGGAGGAGGGCATCGGTTTCCGGGTGGCCCTGGCCGCGCTCGACGGGGGCCGCCTGGGGATCGCGGCGTGCTCCACGGGGCTGGCCCAGGCCGCGCTGGAGGCCGCCGTGGCGTTCGCCCGGGAGCGGTCGCAGTTCGGACGGCCGGTCGTGGAGAACCAGGGCGTGCAGTTCATGCTGGCCGACATGGCGGTGGCAGTGGAGGCCTCGCGGCGCCTGTACCGGGAAGCCGCCAGGGCCCGCGACGGTGGCGACCCGTTCTCCACTGCCGCCTCCATGGCGAAGCTGTTCGCCTCCGACGCGGCGATGCGGGTCACCACCGACGCCGTGCAGCTCCACGGCGGATACGGCTACATGCGCGAATACCCGGTCGAGCGGTACATGCGGGAGGCCAAGGCCCTCCAGATCGTGGAGGGGACCAATCAGGTCCAGCGCATGATCATCGGCAGGGCCCTGACCCGCGACTGACACGCGGGTCGGCCCCGGCCGGGGTTCAACTCCGGGCGGGGACCTCGGCGCGGGTGGGACGGCCCTCGAACGGGATCGACAGCACGACCGTGGTGCGGGTCTGCACCCCCGCCTTCTCCCGCAGCCGCCGCAGGAGGTCCTCGAGGTCGCCGGTGGTGCGAGTCCGCACCTTCAGCACGTAGTTCTCGTCGCCGGCCACGCTGAGGCAGTCCTCGATCTCGGGGAACTCGCTGACCCGGTCGGGGAGGTCGTCCGGCTGCTTGGGATCGAGGGGCATCACGCTGATGAGGGCCGTCACGAACATCCCCAGCGACTCCGGGTCCACCACGGCCCGGTACCCCCGAATGACCCCGGCCTCCTCGAGGCGCCGGACCCGCTGGTGGACCGACGACGCCGAGAGGCCCACCCGCCGCGCCACGTCGGCGTACGTGGCCCGGGCGTCCTCCTGGAGGGCGGCCACGATCAGGAGATCCCGTTCGTCGAGCACGTCCCCATGATAGGCGGGCCGGGGTGGGGCTCGCGGTCCCCCGGCCGGGGGAGGCAAGCGGGGTCGCGGGGGAACCGGAAATGACGCGAACGCGCCATTGAGCGGAGGCGTCGCCGCGGCGTAGAAATGTGCCAGCACGGCCCACCCTCCTCCGGGCCGCCGGGAGGAGGTGTGCTCGTGGTCTCCATCGCCGACCCCGCCACCGCGGGGCACGTGTCCGCCGCCGAGCTGGCGACTTCGTGGGGCGAGGTCGCCGCCCACGACCGGGCCCGGTTCGAGGTCCCGGACCCCATCGGCTTCGCCGACGGGGGACCAGGCGGCTCGACGTGGACCGGGGGCCCGTGGGCCGCCGAGGGACGGATGGCCCGGATGGTCGAGGTCCCCCGCCGCGGCGGCGGGGTCCGGGCCCTGGCGCACCTCGATCCACTGGTCCACTCGGGGTACCGCGCCCTGGTGTCGCGTGTGGCCCCGTGCGTGGAACGCGCGATGGGGCCGTGGGCCCAGGCCGGCCGGTGCTTGCACCCCCGGCCCGCTCGAGGGCTGCGCCTGGAGCCGTGGCGGCTGGCCCGGCAACGGTACCTGCGTCTGGTCCACGACATGGCCCGGCCGGAGGAGCCCCTGCTCCACGCCGACGTCCGGGATTGCTACGGGAGCATCCGCCCGGGCGCGGTGGCCGAGACGCTCCGGGCCATGGGCGCGGCGGCCGGGGACGTCCGGCGGATCGAGGGGCTGTTGGAGCGCCTCGAGGCCGACGGCGTCCGGGGGCTCCCCGTGGGACCCGAGCCGTCGGCCGTGCTGGCCAACGCCGTCCTGGCCTCGATCGATCGGAGTCTCGCCCGGGAGGGGCTGTCGCACGTCAGATGGGTCGACGACGTGGTGATCCTTCCGGGGGCCGATCCGGCGGGCGCCCTCGAGGCCTTCCGGGCTGGGGCGGCGGCCATGGGCCTGCGCCCGGCCGAGGAGAAGTGCCGGCAGGTGGCCGCGGATCCGGAGCGCCACCGCGTCCCCTCGGGACCTCGGCTCCTCCGTCCCGCGCGCACGCCCCAGGCGCCCGGATCGTTCGAGGCGAGGGGATCGGTGGAGCTCGAACGAGCCGCGACCGCCGGTGACGAGCCGGACCCGTTCGTGGCCAGGGGCATGGTGGCGGCCCTCGCCTCGGTGGCCGCCGGGAGGACGGCAGCGGCCCGGCGGCTGCTGCGACACATCCGCGGGCGCCACCGGGAGCTGGCGCCGCTCGCCGCATGGGGACTGTCCAGGTGACCGGCGCGGTCCCGTTCGCGGTGCTCCCCCTCGACCGGCCGGCGCAGGGAGCGCCGGGCCGGGGGTACTCGAGTCATGAGGGGGAGAGACGATGAACGAACGGAAGAAGGCACGAGCAGCGAGGGTGGCGCGGGCGGCGGTCGCCATGGCCGCGATCGCGGTGACCGGCCCGGCCGTTCCCGCGGCGGGTGCGCCGCACGCCGCCGCATCCGGTGCGGGAGCCTCCATCCAGATCTTCGCGCGGTCGCCGGTCCTGGTCCGGTCCGGGGAGCGGATCCGGATCCCGGTGGACGTGGTGTGCCTCTCCGGAGGCCGGGCCTGCAGGGCCGAGGTCACCATGTCCGTTCGCGACCCGGACGGCTCGTGGCGGAGCAGGTCGGCCGGGACGACGGACGAGGTGCGATTCGACCTCTCCGGACCGGCATCCCGCGCGGCCCCGGGAGGGCGGATGGTGTTCCGGATCTCGGCCCGGGACGCGCGCGGACACAGGGCCACGCTGCCTCCCGCGGGGACGCTGCAGCTGTACGTGGCCGGCAGGATGTCCACCGTCGAGCTGCCGCCGGCCGATGGCGAGCGCCTCCGGCCGGGAACCACCGTCCTGTACATGCCGTGGGGGAGCGGACCGGGGAGCGCGGGCCTCTCGGTCGGTGACGAGTCGGCCACGGTCGGCCCGTCGTCGTTCGACGTGGACCGGGCGGGCCGCGTCCACGTGGCCGACCTGCTGCACGGCCGGATCGCGGTGTTCGAGGCGGGGAACCTGGTGCGCGAGGTCCCGGCCCGGCTGCCGGTCCGGACCGACATCGCGGTGGCCGGCCGGGCCACGCTCGCGGCGTCCCAGGACCGGAGTCAGTCGGTGGTGGTCCGGCGGCTCGATCCGAACGGCGCCACCCTGGACGAACGGTCTTTGGGAGCCGGGATCCTGTCGTCCGTTCGAGCCTCGGGGAGCCGGGGGTTCGTCCGGACACTGCCCCTCGACGAATGGGTCCCCGTGGGTGGGGGGCTCCCCTCGACGGGCCGGCCTCTGCCGGGCGGTGATGCGTTCCTCCAGGCCGTGGTCGGCAACTCCGTCCGCCTGGGGATCGCCACCGGCGGCCGGGTCCGGGGAGCCGTCGAGCTGCGGTCGAGCGAGCGGCTGGGCGAGCTGGCCCTGGCCGAGCCCAACGGACGCGGCGGGTACGTCGTCGTGGTGCACGTGGCGGGCCCCTCGACGGCGACGGACCGCTACGAGGTGATCCGCGTGCGCCGGGACCTCACCGTCGCGGCCTTCGCCGTCCCGAACGAGAGCACGGCGGAGACCATGCCGCTGTCCCGGTTCCGGCTGGGACGGGACGGCAACCTGTACCGGATCGCGACCTCCCCCGACGGGGTGCGCATCGTGCGCTACCGGATGGGAGGTTCCCGATGAAGCGCGTGCTCATGGCGGCCTGCCTGGTGGCGGGACTGCTGGCATCGGCGGGGCCCGTGTGGGCGAAGGACTACACGTGGGTGGCCGACCACTGCAACACGAACAGCCAGAGCGACATCTCGAGCTGGAAGCGGAGCGACGCCCGGGCGTACGGTGCCGTCGCCGTCTCCGAGGGCTACCAGAGGGCCGGAGGGTGCTGGAACGACAACGACGTGGACGACACCCCGCCCGTGAGCTACCACGACACCGGCAGCGAGGGACCGGACTGCTCGGGGCTCGTGTTCAAGAGCTGGTTCCTCGTGAACGACCTGGGGGCGAGCGGTGGGACGTGGTGGGGGAGGATGCGGAACATCCACGGGCCGTACGCCTCGACCGACTTCCACGACGGGGTGACGAACGGGCCGTTCTTCGTGCTGTCGGGAAAGAGCCGGGGCACCACGCTGTACATGGACGCGTTCGCCAAGGACGGTCACATCGGCCTGATCTACGACGACACGGGGACCAGCTCGAACACGGATCTCATCCTCGAGGCGAAGGGGAACTTCTTCGGAACGGGTATCTGGGAGGAGGACTACCGGGGCGACACCGCCTATGTGGCGGTGCGGCGCAAGGGGTGGACCCCGGACTGCGCGCCGCAGTGTGCCGCGTGGTCCCGGCCGCCGGTGGTGGTGATGGGGTGAGGCGGGTGACGGGGACCTCCCGGTGGGTCCAGAGGTCCGTGGCCGTGCTCCTGGCCGTCGTCGTGACGGGGTGCGAGGCGAGCTCCAGTCGCACCCCGTCCCCCAGCCCCTCCTCACCATCACGGTCGCCGGCGGCGTCGATCTCGGCCCCGGTTCCGTCGCCGCCCCGCTCCGTTTCCCCCTCCCCATCGGAACGCGTGCGGCTCCAGGGGATCGAGCTGGTCGCGGACCTGTCGGAGGAGCCGGCGGCGTGGGAGCGGGTCGTGTTCCTCCCGTTCGGCCCGGCGGGCGACGAGCTGGGATCGGAGCTCCGGAAGAGGTACGCGTCGGTCCCGGTCGTCCCGCCATCGCTGGCCGTCGACCGCGACGGCTCCCTGTGGCTCCTCGACTTCGCGAAGCGCCGGGTCGTGCACTACTCCGCGGGAGGCCGCCTGCTGGACCGGTTCGGCGGGCTCGACGCGAACCGGTTCGAACCCTACGGACAGGACCTCGCGTTCGTGGGGGACGATCTGTACCTGCTCGAGGAGATCCACAACGTTCGTGGGTCGCTCCTGCGGTCGGTGACCCGGGACGGGATCGGCCCGCGGATCCCGCTCACCGTGGACGCCGAGCCGATCGTGATGCAGAACTTCGTGGCTCCGCTCCCGGTGCTGGCCGGCTTCGGGCACGCGGCGCTGGACGAGCATCTCGAGCCTCCGCCCGGAGGCGGTCCCATGGGCGACATGGAGGTCGATCCCGCCACCGGGGAGAGCACCATCGTCGACGGCTACGGACTGGCCGACGGCCACCGGATGGGCCTCGAGCTGCTTCCGGTGGGCGACGGCCGGCGGGTGCGGGTGACCCACTCCTCGGGCTCGGTGGGCACGGTGCTGCCCCTCCGGGTCCACGTGCGGCCCACCGCGACCGGACCCGATCTCCCCGCGAGCGTGGGGTGGTTCCTGGTCGGGGCCACCGAGCATTCCATCGTGGTGTGGGTCCAGCTCTCACCGACGCGCACGCGGGACTCGAGGCGGTTCGGCGGCGGGCACTGGCTGTTCCAGGCGTTCGACGACGGCGAGCCCCTCGTGTGGGAGCCCATCCGGACCCCGCCGCTCTCCTCGACCCAGTGGCGGCACCTGACGGTGGGGTTCGACGGGTCGATCTACCTCATGCTGGCCACGCGGAACGGGATGCTGATCCTGCGCCGGACGGACTGACGGGGCACTAGAATCCCCCGGCCGATGCGCACCCTCTATCGTGCCTCCCTGGTCCACACCCTCTCCCACCCCACGCAGGGGGAGTGGCTGCTGGTGGACGAGCGCCACGTGGAGCGGGTCGGGGTGGGGGAGCCCCCCCAGGCGGACCGGGTGGTGGACCTCCCGGGAACGACCATCGTCCCCGGGTTCATCGACGCCCACGTCCACCTCACCGGCACGGGTCTGCACGAGTACGGGGCCCCGATCGCCGCGGCCACCTCCCGCGAGGAGTTCCTGGGGATGCTGCGGGATGCCGTGGCGGGCGGCGAGCAGGCCCTGCTGGCGCACGGGTTCGACGAGACCAGGTGGGAATCGCCCGAGCTCCCCGGGATGGATGTGCTCGACGGGCTGTCGCCCTCCCCGGTGATCGCCGTCCGAGCCGACGGACACGTCTCCCTGGCCAATCGCCAGGCCATCACCGCGGCCGCGGTGGGCGAGATGCCGGGGGTGGAGATCGGACCCGACGGCCGGCCCTCGGGGGTGCTGCGCCGGGAGGCCAACTGGGCGATCCAGCGGTGGTTCCACGAACAGCTGGACGACCAGGAGGTCCAGCAGCTCCAGCTCCAGGCGGCGGGCCTGGCCGCCAGCCGGGGGATCACGTGCGTCCACGAGATGGCCATCCCCACGTCCCGCGGCCCCCGGGACTTCGAGGTGCTGATGGGCCACCGCGAACGGCTGCCGGTGGACGTGGTGCCCTACGTCGCGACCACGGAGATCCCATACGTGGTGGACTTCGGGCTCCCCCGGATCGGCGGCGACCTGTCGCTGGACGGATCGATCGGGGCTCGAACGGCCCACCTCGGGCGTCCCTACGTCGACGGCGACGGGACCGGGGCCCGATATCTTGCGGACGACGAGCTCGCGGAGTTCTTCCACAACGCCCACCTGGCCGGGCTCCAGGTCGCCGTGCATGCCATCGGCGACGCCGCGATCGAGCAGGCCGTCGGGTGCTGGGAGCGCGTCTACGCGGCCCTCGACTCCCGGGGCCGGCGCCATTTCCGGGCCCGGCGGCACCGCGTGGAGCACTTCGAGATGCCGACCCCCTCCCAGGTCGAACGGGCGGCGAACCTGGGCCTGGCCATCTCCGTGCAGCCCTCGTTCGATGCCGCGTGGGGCCATCCGGGCGCGATGTACGAGCTCCGACTGGGGCCGGAGCGGGCCCGCGGGATGAACCCCTTCCGGACCCTCATGGCCCGGGGCATGGCCGTGGGCGCGGGCTCGGACTCGCCGGTCACCCCCCTCGACCCGATGGCGGGCATCGCCGCGGCCGAGGGCCACCACGAACCGTTCGAGCGGCTGTCGCGCGAGGAGGCCGTCCGGCTGTTCACCCGGGGGGCCGCCATCCTGGCCGGGCTGGAGGACAAGAAGGGAAGCCTGGAACCGGGGAAGCAGGCCGACTTCGCCGCCTACGACTCCGACCCACTGGCCGAGGGGCCCGTCGAGGGCCTCCGGCCCGTGCTCACGGTCTCGCTCGGCCGCGAGGTCTTCGCCACCTGAGGCGTTCGGATCCGGCCATCCCTCGACCAGAAGTGGAGGGTTCTTGGCGAGGGCGGCGCCGTGGGGGCGGGGCCAGCCGGGACGCGGACCTCGACCTCGATGGAGGATTGACACCCAGGCGCGCCGAGCCTACAGTACGTCGCGCCGCCGGCATCGCCGGAGGCGAAGAAGGACCCAGAGGCTGAGTAGAGAACGCGACGCCCCGGCGTCGCGGCACCAAAGGTCTCTGGGTCCTTCCTGCGTGTCCGAACCCGCCATCGCCCCCCGCCGTGTTCCCCGAGCCGCCGGACCGCACGGTGTTTCCGGCGAGGTCAACGGGGGGAGGCTGGGGTCCAGGCGCCGTGCCGGTGGGGGAGGGGCGGGAATGAAACCGATCCGGACGATGTTCTGGCGGGTGCCCGGAACCCGGTGCGTGTCGTACGGCGGGAGTAGAATCCCCCGACCGTTGGCCCGGGAGGACACGGATCGCCGTCGAGGACGGCCTCCCGGAGCCGGGTCGAACAGGACCGGGACAGCGCCGCGGCGATGCGTCGCGGCGGATGAGGAACCGAAGACATGGATGAGAACATCGACGAGCTGACCGAGGACGACGACCTCGACACGACCGAGGACGAGTCCGACGACGACGAGGCGACACCGGAACCCGCCCCCGCCGCACGTGGCGAGGAGGGTGAGGTGGAGTCGAGCCTCGAGGAGCTGCTGGCCAAGCGGGAGCCCCGTCCGGCGGAGGAGGAGGAAGAGGACGACTCGCTCCTCGCCCTGGGCCGCGACGAGCGGCTGGAGCCGCTCGCGGTCAAGGTGATCCCCCCGACGGACAAAGAGTTCGTATGCAGCAACTGCCACCTGGTGAAACACCGGAGCCAGATCGCGAACAAGGAACGCATGCTCTGTCGCGACTGCGTGTGAGCCCCGGGGGGCTCCCGGAGACCAGGACGGCGGGGCGGGCAGGCGGGCGCCGAAGGGAGCCCCGATCCCGGCGTTCGGGCGGGTTGCCGCTCCCGGTCGGGATCGGTGCCGCACTGGTCTCGGGGGGCCTGCTGTGGCTGGCCAACCCCCCGGTGGAGCTCCAGCCGCTGGCGTTCGTCGCCGTGGTGCCGTTCCTGTGGGCGGTCCGGCGGGCCCGGCCGCGCCGGGGGCTCCTCCTGGGCTTCGTGTTCGGGTTCACCTACCTGGCCCTGCTCCTGTACTGGATCCGGCTGTTCGGCACGCTGGCCTGGGGAGGGTTGGCCGTGACTTCGGCCGCCTACCCGGGGCTGTTCGGCCTGGTGGCGCCGCTGGTGTGGCGCGACGAGCGGTCCCTGCGGTCGGCGGTGGGCCTGGCCGCGCTGTGGAGCCTCACCGAGTACCTCCGGGCCATGTGGCCGCTCGGGGGGTTCACCTGGGGAGGCCTGGGATACACGCAGACCGACAACGGATTCCTCATGCCACTGGCGTCGGTGACCGGGGTGTGGGGGCTGAGTCTCATCGTCCTCCTGGTGAACGTCCTCGTGCTCCTGGCGCTCGAGCGCCTGGGGTTGCTGCCCGAGGACCGGAGGCGGCGCGAGCCGGCGGCCGCCGGCGGAGCCGACCGGACCGGGGCGATGTCCGCGGACCGGCGGGTGGACCGGGGGTCGTCGCGGCGCCCTGTCCGGGCCGCCCTCCTGGCAGCCGCGGGGATCTCGGTGGTGCTGGCGCCGGGGCTGATCCCGATCCCGCAGCCGAACGGGCCACCGGTCGACGTGGCCATCCTGCAGGGCAACGACATCGAGCACCGCCTGGCCGATCCGTTCGAGGAGGACGTCCGGATCGCCCGGAACCACGCCCGGCTGGAACGGGCCCTCGCCTCCGATCCCCCGGACCTCTCGGTGTGGCCGGAGAACTCCCTGGACGAGGACCCCACCTCGTACGCCCCGTTCGGAAGGCTCGTGCGGAGCTCCGTACGAGCGGTGGGCCGCCCCGCGCTGATCGGGGCCATCACCGGCCGCCCGGGCGACGCCCAGTTCAACGAGGCCCTGCTGTACGACGGCTCGGGCCGCATGGTGGACCGGTACCGGAAGGTGCATCTGGTGCCGTTCGGGGAGTTCGTGCCGTGGCGGAACGTCCTGGGATGGATCTCGGCGCTGCAGCAGATCCCCCGCGACCTCACACCGGGTGACCGGGTGCACCCGGTGGCGTGTCCGGCGGCCGACGCGGCCTGCGGGCGGCTGGCCGGTGTCCCGTTCGCCACGGTGATCTGTTTCGAGAACATCTTCCCGTCGCTCGACCGCCGGGCCGTGGCCGCGGGGGCGCAGTTCCTGGTGGTGGCCACGAACAACGCGTCGTACGAGCGGACCGCGGCGTCCCGGCAGCACCTCGTCATGAGCCGCCTGCGGGCCGTGGAGAATGGGCGGTGGGTGGTGCATGCGGCGATCTCCGGGATCAGCGCGTTCATCGACCCCGAGGGCCGGGTCCACCAACCCACCGGCCTGTTCGAGCTGGCCACCGACCGGTTCACGATCCGGGCCTCGACCGCCAGGACGCTGTACTCGCGGCTCGGGGACTGGCTCCCGTGGGCATCGGGCCTCGCGGTGGTGGGGCTCATCCTCGTGCCGCGTCGGCGGGCCGGCCCGCGCGGCGAGCCGCCCCCCCTTCGGCCCGGGGCCCGGGCCCTGGTGGTGCTCCCCACCTACAACGAGCGGGAGACCGTGGCACAGGTGATCGAACGGACCCTCCGGTCCTCGTCCGACGCGGCGGACTCTGATCCGGCGATCCCGTCGGTGGACATCCTGGTGGTCGACGACGGCTCTCCGGACGGCACGGCGGCCGTCGTCGCCGAACTGTCCGCCGCCGAGCCCCGCGTCCGGCTCCTCCGGCGGAACCGCAAGCAGGGCCTGGCCGCCGCGTACTCGGCGGGGTTCGGGGTGGCCCTGCGCGAGGACTACGACGTGGTGGTGGAGATGGACGCGGACCTGTCCCACCAGCCCGAGGAGCTCCCCAGGTTGCTGGACGCGGTGGGCCGGCTCGACCTCGCCGTCGGGAGCCGGTACGTGAAGGGTGGGTCCGTGACGAACTGGGGGGTAGTGCGCCGAATGCTGTCCCGGGGCGGGAACGCCTACACGCGGATCATGCTCGGCATCCCGGTGCGGGACGCCACCAGCGGCTACCGGGCCTTCCGCCGGACCCTCCTGGCCGAGCTCCTGGCCGACGGGATCCATTCGGACGGCTACGGGTTCCAGATCGAGCTGGCCTACCGGGCCTGGCGCCGGGGGGCCGCGGTGGGGGAGGTGCCGATCACCTTCCGCGAACGCGAGCACGGCCACTCGAAGATCTCGCGGCGCATCGTGGTGGAGGCCCTGGGCCTGGTCGCCGTGTGGGGCATCCGCGACCGCCTCCGCGCGGCCGCACCGGATCGGGCAGCGGCCCGGCGCCCTCCACGCGGGGACGAAACCCCTCCGACCTCGACCTGAACACCCCCGATCGCGTCCTTACCGGACCCGAAATGTGTCTCAGAGAAGGCCCATAACGAACATTATGGTAACTACTGAAGTGAGAAGGGACCTCCCCCGGGACAGCACGCGCCCTCCCTCAGCGCGGTTCGGGGAACGCGAACAGCGCCAGCTGCTCCGCCCTGAACGCGGCCGCGGCGAGATCCCGTGTGTGGCCCGCCGCGGCCGTCGCCGGTGGGCGGACCCTCCGGCGGGTGACGGCCGGCCGCTGGTCCCGCCATGTCTCGAGCGTCCGGGCGGCCCACCGTTCGGCCTGGACCTCGGATCGCCGGAGGCCCTCGCGGAACTGCCGGGTGTGGAACGCCTCGTGGGCGACCAGCGCGACGAAGCGTTCCCGCCAGTCGGCGACGGTGATCCATGGCGCGGTCACCAGCCCCGGATACCGGTATGTCCTGGGGTACGCCCGGTTCCGCAGGGACCCCGGGACCTTCAGCCGGACCAGGTACCGGGTCTCCGGATGGCTCCTGGGTCGCCGCGGTCTCCCCGAGTAGGCCCGGCCGGTGAACGACTCCCACGAGTTGCGGGCCCGCTCCACGTGGATCTCCACGTCCTCGGCCTCGATCCCGGCGAAAGCCTCGTGGATCAGCCCGGCGAGCTCCCCGTGGCGCCGCTCCTCGATCCCGGGACGGATCACCACCCACATGACGAGCGAGATCCTACCGCGTCCCACCGACAGGAATCACATCCGTGTGATTCGTCTTCCGCCCCACTCGCGAGGACCGCCGGCCCGGACCCGCACCGGCCTCTCCCCCGGCGGGGGACCGCCCCGGTGCCCTACCAGCGGAGCTCGAGCTTGCGCGCGGCGCGGGCCTCGTCCAGGCGCCCCACCGGCGCCGTCACCGGGGCGTCGTGGAGCAGATCGGGGTCGGTCTCGGCCTCCCGGGCCACCTGGAGCAGGGCCTCGGCGAACGCGTCGAGAGTCTCGGTCGACTCGGTCTCGGTGGGCTCGACCATCATGGCCTCCTCCACCACCAGCGGGAAGTACACCGTGGACGGGTGGAAGCCCAGGTCGATGATCCGCTTGGCCACGTCCATGGCCCGGATCCCGTGCCGCCGGAGCGGCTTGGCGGTGGCCACGAACTCGTGCATGGGCCGTCCGGAGAAGGCCAGCGGGTACGACCCCTTCACCAGCTGGGCCAGGTAGTTCGCGTTCAGCACGGCCCGTTCGCTGACGGCCTTCAGCCCGTCCCCCCCGTGCAGGAACACGTAGGCGTAGGCGCGGACCAGCACGCCGAAGTTCCCGAAGAACCCGTGGATCCGCCCCAGCGAGTCGGGACGGTCGTGGTCAAGACGGAACTCCCCCGTGGCCTCGTCGCGCTCCACCACCGGCGTGGGCAGGAACGGGACGAGGTGCTCGGCCACGGCCACCGGCCCCGCCCCCGGCCCTCCCCCACCATGCGGCGTGGCGAACGTCTTGTGCGTGTTCATGTGGACGATGTCGAACCCCATGTCGCCCGGGCGGACCCGGCCCATGATCGCGTTGAGGTTGGCCCCGTCGTAGTAGACGAGACCACCCACCTCGTGCACGGCGTCGTCGATGCCCTCGATCTCCTCCTCGAACAGACCGAGGGTGTTCGGGTTCGTCAGCATCAGCCCCGCCACGTCCTCGTCGACGAGCTTCCCCAGCGCCGAGACGTCGAGCAGCCCGCGGGCGTCCGAGGGCACCTGCATCACCTCGTACCCGGCCTGCGTCACGCTGGCGGGGTTCGTGCCGTGGGCCGAGTCCGGGATGATGACCTTGCGGCGGGGGTTCCCGTTCTTCGTGTGGTACGCCCGCATCAGCAGCAGGCCGGTGAGCTCGCCGGCGGCGCCGGCGGGGGGCTGGAACGTGGCCCGGGCCATCCCGGTCAGCTCGCACAGGGCCCGCTCCAGCCGCCACATCAGCTCCAGGGCGCCCTGGACCGTGCCCCCGGGCTGGTGCGGGTGCAGCCGCTGGAACCCCGGGATCGCCGCCACCGTCTCCGCGACCTTCGGGTTGTACTTCATCGAACAGGACCCCAGCGGATAGAACCCGGTGTCCACGCCGTAGTTGGATTGGGACAGCCGGGTGAAGTGCGAGACCAGGTCCCGTTCGGCGATCTCCGGCAGCCGGGCTGGCTCGGCCCGCAGGGCGTCATCGGGGAGCGCCGCCTCGGGCACGTCGAGGTCCGGGAGACTCCAGGCTCGCCGCCCCGGGCGCGACGCCTCCAGCAGCGTGCCCTGGCCGGGCGGGCCGCTCCGGCGGACCGGAGCACCCACGGGGGGCGCGACCACCCCGTCTCCGTCCGGGGACGTGCCGCCCGTGGTCTCCATCTCCTCCACGCTCACCCGACCAGGACCTCCGCAAGCGCATCGGCGAACGCGTCGATCTCCGCGCGGGTGCGCCGCTCGGTGACCGCCACCAGGAGGCCGCGTCCCTCCGCGTCCTCCAGCGGCACCCCCGCCAGGAAGCCGCGTTCGACCATCTCCGCCACCACGTCGGGGGCCGGGCGGGGCAGCCGGACGGCGAACTCCTTGAAGAAGGGCGTCCCCGGGTGCAGGGGCTCCACTCCGGGGACCTCGGCCAGCCGGCCGGCCGCGTATCCGGCCTTGGCCGCGCACTGCCGCCCCACCTCCTCCAGGCCGCCGGGTCCCAGCCACCCCAGGTACACGGTGGCCGCCACGGCCATCAGGGTCTGGTTCGTGCAGATGTTCGACGTGGCCTTCTCCCGGCGGATGTGCTGCTCGCGTGCCTGCAGCGTCAACACGTAGCCGTTCCGGCCCTGCACGTCGAGGGTCCGCCCGACGATGCGCCCGGGCATCCGGCGGACGTCCTGCATCCGCGCGGCGATCACCCCCAGGTAGGGCCCGCCGTAGTTGAGGTGGTTCCCCAGGACCTGCCCCTCCCCCACCGCGACGTCGGCGCCGAGGTCGCCGGGGGGCGCCAGGACGCCGAGCGAGAGTGGATCGAACACCTGGATCGACCGCGCCCTCGCCGCGGCCGCCGCGGCGAAGACCTCCCGGGCCGGCTCCAGGACCCCGTGGAAGTTCGGGTGCTGGAGGACCACCGCGGCGACGTCCTCCCCTACCTCCGGGACCTCGCTCCGCCCGGTCGCCGCGGCGAACCGTTCGATCTCGAGCCCCGCTCCCCTGCCGTACGTCTCCAGCACCTCGACGTACCGCGGGTCCACCAGCGCGCTCACCAGGACCCGGCGGCGGCGCGTGGCGGCGCGGGCCATGTTCACGGCCTCCACCAGGGAGGTCGGGCCGTCGTACAGGGACGCGTTCGAGACCTCCAGGGCGGTGAGGTCGCAGATCATCGACTGGTACTCGAACAGCGCCTGGAGCACGCCCTGGGAAAGCTCGGGCTGGTACGGGGTGTAGGACGTGTACAGCTCCGAGCGGCCCGCGAGGGCCCACACAACCGAGGGCACGTAGTGGTCGTACGCGCCGGCCCCGGCGAAGCACACCAGGTCGTCCGTGTGGCGGTTCCTCGCGGCCAGCGCCCGGAGGTCCGACACGATCTCCATCTCCGAGACCCCGCCGGGGATGTCCAGGGGGCGGCCCAGCCGGACCTCCACCGGGATCTGGTCGAACAGCTGGTCCAGCGATTCCAGGCCGCAGGCGTCCAGCATCTGCCGGACGTCGTCGTCGGTGTGGGGAGCGAACCGCATGGCGGCGCAAGTGTAATGGAGGCCCGGGTGATGGCCGGTCGGTGCTCCGCAGTCGGCCCTCTCGGGCGGAGGGGGCGGTCGCTACTGCGGGGGCCGGGTTTCGATGCCCCCCAGCTTCTCGACCGCCCGCCGGATCCCGGCCAGGCTCACCGCGATCCAGAGCACCAGGACGAACGCGACGGTCCCCGTAACGATCGCGACGACGATCGCGTTGTCGCTCACCTCAGCCGGCCATGTCCTCGAGGCCGTACTTCCGGACCAGGCTGAGGTAGTCGCGCTGGTAGAAGATCTTGCAGTTGATCTCGGGGTACTGCTCGCGGAGGCGGCGGACCTTGCGGTTCTTCTTCGTCACCAGCTTCTGGTTCAGCGTGGTGATCTCGATGAACAGGTCGTACTGGGGCAGGTAGAAGTCCGGCGTGAACCGCTGGATCACGTTCCCCTCGAGGTCGCGCTCCAGGTCGAACGAACGGGGCTCGTATTCCCATTCGATCTGGTAGAAGTCGAGGAGGCGTGCGAACTGGCGCTCGCTGGCGTGGGCAAAGGAGACGGCGTCGCTCTTCGGGCCCCGCGAGGCGGCCCTGGAGGTCGTTGTCACGCGCCTCCCGCGACCTTGCGCCGGCCGCCTTTGGCCTGCTTCGCGAGTGTCCCCTCGAGGTCCGTCCATACCTTGTCGACGGCGATGGCGAAGACCCCCTGACCCTGCGCCAGCAGGTCCACCACGGCCTCCGGCGTGGCTGCCTCGTAGATCCGCACGCCGTCCGACATCAAGGTTACCCCGTGCGGCGCTTCCCGCATCTCCTTGAGGTACTCCACGGCCTTGCGGATCTGCTGCAGGGAGACCCCGGTGTCGAGGAGCTTCTTGATCACGCGGAGCTGCAGGAGGTCCTGGAACGAGTACAGCCGCTGGGTACCCGATCCCCCGGCGTCCTGGATGGAGGGTCGGACCAGCTCGGTGCGAGCCCAGTAGTCGAGCTGGCGGTAGCTGATCCCCACCACCCGGCAGACGTCGGGGACGCGATAACCCTGTTCCTCGACCATGACAACTCCGTAATTACGACGACGTAGGGAACTGTAGGGGTTGCCCAAACCCATGTCAACGATCCGGGGCTCGCGCGAATGCCGGAGACCCCGGCTCCTACGCGAAGTCCTCGGGCTCGACGTTGTCGAGGAACTCCCGGAACTTCTCGACCTCCTGCTCCTCGTCGTCGCGGATGACGATGGACGCCTCGGTGAGGACCTCCTCGTTGGCGAAGATCGGGACGTTCACCCGAACCGCGAGGGCGATGGCGTCCGACGGCCGGGAGGACACCTCGAACCGGTTCCCGTTCTGCTGGAGGTGGATCACCGCGTAGAACGTCCCGTCCTTCAGCTCGGTGATCACGATGCGTTCGACCCGCACCGTGAGCTCCTCCAGGACGTTCTTCATGAGGTCGTGGGTCATGGGGCGGGCGGTGACGATGCCCTGGAGGGCGAACGCGATGGCCGTGGCCTCCATGGCCCCGATCCAGATCGGCAGGAACCGCTCCCCGTCCGATTCCTTCAGCAGCACGATGGGCTGGTTGGTGGGGAGCTCCACCCGCACACCGACCAGGTTCATCTCGATCATCGCCGCCGACCTGCCTCCGCGCTCACCCTATCCTCATCCCGCCAACCGGGGCGGCTCCCCATGGAGGAACGGAACCAGGGCGTCCGGGTCCTCCTGCAGGGCCGCCAGGTCGAGCACCTCCAGGATATCCGGGAGGTTCCGGTACCGCTCCTGGAAGTCCAGCCCGTAGCCCACCACGAAGCGGTCCGGGCATTCGAACCCCTGGTACCGGACCGGGATCACCGGGATCCTCCGGGCCGTCCGGTCGAGCAGGGTGCACACCTCGATCGAGGCGGGGGTGCGTTCGCGGAGGGCGGACAGGAGGTAGGACAGCGTGAGCCCCGTGTCCACGATGTCCTCCACCACGATCACGTCCTCGCCCCCGATGGGCTGGTCGAGGTCCTTCATGATCCGCACCACGCCGGAGGACTCGCTGGCCTCGGCATACGCGGAGATCGACATGAAGTCCACCCGGACCGGCAGCGGGATCTGCCGGATGAGGTCGCACAGGAACACGGTGCCGCCCTTCAGCACGGAGATGAGGACGGGCGAGCGGCCGGCGTAGTCGCCGGCGATCTGGCGTCCCAGCTGTCGAACCCGGCGGCGGATGTCCGATGCGCTGAACAGGATCTTGGCCACGTCGGACATCGGGGCGCAGTCTACCGTCTGGTCCGCGGGTTCCTGCCCGAACGGGGTACCGGGCCCCGGTCAGCCGAACAGGCCGAAGAAGGCGTCGAGGGTGAGCTCCACCGCGCCGCCGACCCCCCGAACCCACCACGGGGTGCCCGAGGCGGAGCCGGCCCCGCCCTCCGGAGCGCCGGCCGCCACCAGCGGCACGGACCCGACGGCGAGGCCGCCGGAGCGGAACGAGATGGTGCCGATCCTGTCGCCCGCCCCGACCGGGAGGACGACCCCGGGGAGGATCCTGACCGTCCGGTGGACCCCCGCGGCGACGGCCGCGGGGAGGAGTCGCTCCAGGCCCCGCGCGGCCTCCACCGGGATGCGCTGGGTCCCGACCGGGACCGCAGGGAAGGTCTGGCCCCGCTGCACCAGGGTCTTCTCGGTGTACGCGGTGAAGCCGTAGTCGAGGAGCGCCGCGGCGTCGTCGAACGAGTCCTGCGACGAGGGGTCACCGAGGACGACCGCCACGAGACCGCGGCCGGCGCGCTTCGCGGTCGCCACCAGGCAGAACCCCGCGGCCGACGTGTATCCCGTCTTCACGCCGCTCCCCCCGGCGTACAGCCACAGCAGCACGTTGCGGTTCTGGACCCTCCGGTCGGGCCCCGACGGCGCGGGGATCGTGTCGAACTTCGCCCCCACGATCCGGGCCAGCTCAGGCACGGCCATGGCTGCCCGGGTGATCTCGGCCATCTCCCGGGGCGTGGAGTGGCCCCGGTCGTCGAGCCCGTTCGGCGAGTAGAACACCGTGTGCTCCAGGCCCATGTCCCGGGCGCTCCCGTTCATGTCCTCCACGAACGCGTCCTCCGATCCGGACACGTGGTCGGCCAGGGCGATCGCCGCGTCGTTCGACGACTGGAGCATCAGCGCGAACAGGAGGTCCTGCACGGAGATGCGCTCCCCCTCCAGGAGTCCCAGCTCCGAGAACCCCGCCCCGGCCCGCCCCTCCGCCGCGGCGTCGTCCCCCACGGTCACCACATCGGTCGGGTCGGCCCGCCGCAGGACCAGCAGCGCGGTCATGATCTTCGTGGTGCTGGCCAGGGACCGCTCCGCGTCGGGGTCCTGTGCGAACAGGATCTGGCCCGTCTCCAGGTCCTCCAGGACGGCCGCGGCCGCGTCCAGGTCCGGCGGATCGGTCGACGCCGGCGGCGTGTTGAGCACCGTGGGGAACGGCGACGGCGAGACGCACACTCCGCTCCCCCCCGGGCACGGGACCGGCACCGGGGTCGGCGGCGGGGTGGACGTGCCGGCCCGCGCTCCCGGCGCACCTGCCAGCAGGGTGAGCGCGACGAGCAGCGGAGCGGTGAGGCGGCGCACGGCCGAAGGTTACCGGGGTTTCCGGGGGGAATTCGGGGGGCGGAGCCCCCCGAACCGGAGGGTGATTCGGCGGCTCAGCCGGCGAATCAACCCTCGTTCAGGTACTGCCGGAGGTTCGTTCGGAGGAGGGCCTGCTTCAGCTTCCGGGACAACCGGGCCAGGTCGGTGAGGGACTCCACCGCGGCCTTTCGAGCATCGGGGTTCCGCTGCCGGAGCATCGGCAGGATGATCGCCTCGAACAGGCTGGCCTCGCGCTGCGAGAAGTGCTGGTACATCGTGAGGTGCCGGGGCTCCACGCCGTACCGGAAGAAGTCCTTCACGATCGACAGCACGAGGTAGTCGTCCCCGTCGTAGTACGGCGTGCCGTCGGTGCCGTGGATGCACAGCAGCCCGTACCTCTCGAGCTCCTTGATCCGCTCGCGGTCCACGCCGGTGGACGACGCCATCTCCTCGATCGACATCTGCAACCCCGCTGCGGGCTCGGCCAGCTCCTCGTCCGGCTCCCGGACCGTGGGCTCCGCCGCATCCTCGCCCTCGGCCTCCCGCCGGGCCAACCGCTCGCGGATCACCTTGAGCGGCAGGTACTCGTCGCGCTGGAGCTTGAGGATCTGGCGGAGGCGCTCCACGTCCTGCTCGTAGAACTTCCGGTAGCCCGACGCGGTGCGCTCGGGCTCGATCAGCCCCTCGCCCTCCAGGAACCGGATCTTCGAGATCGTGATGTCCGGGAACTCGGTCTTGAGGGCCAGCAGGACCTCACCGATCGACATGTACGTGCGCGTGGCCATGGCCATCACTCCCCCGCGAAGAAGACCAGCTTGAACTTGCCGATCTGCAGCTCGTCCCCGGAGGCGAGTTCGCTCTCGTCGACGCGCTGCCGGTTCACGTAGGTCCCGTTGAGGCTGCCGTTGTCGTGGAGGTAGAAGCGGTGGTCGCGGCGCCGGATCTCCGCGTGGCGCCGCGACACCGTGACGTCGTCCAGGAAGATGTCGCTCTCGGGGTGGCGGCCGGCGGTGGTGACGTCCTTGTCGATCAGGAAGTTCGAACCCGCGTTGGGGCCCCGCTTCACCACCAGGAGGGCCTGACCGGGCTCCAGCTCGTCCAGAGGAAGAGCCATCTCCTCCCCGGTCTCCTCCTCGACCTCCACCGGGGCGAACGTGAGGGTGCCCTCGTCCTGCAGTGGAGCGCCGCAGTTCAGGCAGAACTTCGCGTCCTCGGGGTTTCGATGTCGACATCTCGGACAGAGCACCATCGGCCTCCCGATGCAGTCACGTTCGCCCGAAGGTCGAGACTTCGGGCAGGAAAAGGACTGTAACGCCGCACTCGAGGTGAAGTCAACGACAACCGGGGGAATGGTTCGGCCGAAGGCTGAAGCCGACCCCTCATCTCAGGCGCGGGGGGCGAACGGAACGAGGACCGGCCGGGCCGGGTGATCCCTATCCCTGGTCCTGTCCCTGGACCTCGGCGACGTACGAGGCGTAGGCCTCGGCGTCCAGCAGGCCGTCCAACGAGCCGCCGTCCGCCACCTCGATGGCGATCATCCAGCCGTCCCCGTAGGGGTCGGAGTTGACGAGCTCCGGGCGTTCCTCCAGCTGGGCGTTGCGCTCGATGACCGTGCCCGACACCGGCGCGTACACGTCGGACACCGATTTCGTGGACTCGACCTCCCCGAAGGGCCGGCCGCCGGTGACCTCGGTCCCGGTCTCGGGGATGTCCACGTAGACCACGTCGCCCAGGGCGTCCTGCGCGTAGTCCGTGATCCCCACCCGGACGCGGCCGTCGCCTTCCGTTCGGGCCCACTCGTGCTCCTTGGTGTACCTCAGGTCGTCCGGGTAGTTCACCTCGTCACTCCTTGAGCTTCTCGACCATCTCCGAATACTCACGGGCCAGGGCCTCCGCTTCCTCGGAGGACCCGGCCTCGGCCCACACTCGCACGACGGGCTCCTGGGGGTGCGGGGCCACCAGCGCCCAGTCTTCGCCCCGGAACACCTTCACGCCGTCGGTGGTGTCGGCCCCCTCGCCGTTCACGCGCTCCAGCAGCTGGCGCATGACGGTCCCCTTCGCCTCCCACGGCGTGGCGACGTCGCGCCGGACCACGTGCGCGGAGGGTATCCGATCCACCACGTCGGCCAGCGCGCACTGCTGGCGCGCCAGCAGCTCGAGGAGCTTGGCCAGGCTCATCATGCCGTCGTACGCGGCCAGGAACTCCGGGAACATGTACCCGCCGCCCTCCGCCCCGGCGAACACCACCCCGCGCTCGTCGGCCGCCCCCATGAGGGCCGCCGCGGAGATCCGGGTCCACACCACCTCACCCCCCTGCGCCCGGACGATCCGTTCGGCCACCCGGGAGGTCACCACCGGGACGGCGATCCGGGGATACGGAGTGGCCCGGGCCACCAGGTCCACGAACGCCAGCAGGGCCTCCCGCTGGCCCAGGACCCGTCCCCGTTCGTCCACCAGCCGGATCCGCTCGCCGGTGGAGTCGAACAGCACCCCCAGCGTGGCGCCGCTGCCGGTGACCAGGCGCTGGAGCTCGACCAGGTTCCTCTCCAGCCCCTCCTCCGTGACGACCGCGTGCTCCTCGTCGAGGGTGGCGTTCACGGCCAGGACCTCGGCCCCCAGGCTCCCCAGCACGGACGGCCCGGTGAGCACCGTGCTCCCGAACCCGTAGTCCACCACGAGCTTGGGCCTGCTCCCCCGGACGGCGCTCGCATCCACGGAGTTCAGCAGTTCCCGCACGTAGTACTCCCGGCCCCGGGCCGGGAACGACAGCTCCCCGATCTCGTGGTGGAAGGCCCTGCGGAGGTCGTCCCGGTAGAAGATCCGCTCCACCTTGCGCTGGGTCGCCGGGTCGATGTCGACGCCCCGGCCGTCGAAGAACTGGATCTCCACGGACGCGGGGTCCTGGGGCGCCGTCCGGACGGCCAGCCCGCCGTTGCCGCGGGCCGAACGGGCGTAGAACCGCGCCACCGGGACGGGAGCCAGCTCCAGGTCGTGCACGTGCACGCCGGCCGCGTTCGCCCCCGCGACCATGGCCCGCTTGATGATCCGGGCCGTGCGGGTCACGTCCCGCGAGGCCACCACCACCGAGCGCTTCGGCAGGGCGCTGGCGAAGGCCATCGCCAGGCGCAGCGCCATCTCGGGGGTGACGTCGATGTTCACGAGGCCGGCCACCCCTCGATCTCCGAACAGGCCCCGGCTCCCCCTCGACTCCCAGATGATGCTCTGCGTCACCAGGGCCCCCGGCTCCACGATCTTGAAGGGGTACACCTTCACTCGAGGGTTGAGGACCGAGCCCTCCCCGATCTTGCATTCGTCGGCCACCACCACGCCCTCGTCGAGCCGGGCCCCCCGCCCGATGTCGGTGTTGTTGCCGACCACGCACCCCCGGAGGCTGGCCGACGGTCCGATGTAGGCGTTGTCGTGGACGATGGCCCGATGCACGAACGCGCCGCCCTTCACCACCGCGTTCGCCCCCAGCACGGTGTGCTCCCGGACCTCCGCGGGGGCCTCGATCCGGCTGTTCGGGCCGATGAACACGGGGCCCGTGACCTTGGCCCCGGGCTCGATCTCCGCGTCCTGGCCCAGGAAGATGCCGCCCTCCAGCTCGAACCCGCCCACCTCCAGCCGGACCTTGCGGTCCAGCACGTCGCGATGGACCTCCAGGTAGGACTCGAGGGTTCCCACGTCCGTCCACTCGCCCCGGGCGACGTGGCCGTACATGGGGAGCCCCTTGTCCAGGAGCAGCGGGAACAGGTCGTGGGCAAAGTCGAACTCCTCCCCCTGCGGGATGAACGACAGGACCTCGGGCTCGATGACGTAGATCCCTGTGTTGATCTGGTCGCTGAACACCTCGCCCCAGCCCGGCTTCTCCAGGAACCGTTCGATGCGCCCGTCCTCGGCGGTGATCACGATCCCGAACTCCAGGGGGTCGGGGACCCGCTTCAGGACCACCGTGACCGCGGCCTCCCGTTCGCGATGGAACCGGACCACCTCGGCGAGGTCGAAGTCGGTGACGGCGTCGCCCGAGATCACCAGGAAGGTCTCCGTGAGCTCCGGCTCGGCGTTCTTCACGCTCCCGGCGGTGCCCAGGGGCTGCTCCTCGGTGGCGTACGTGAGGTTGAGGTCGAGGTCCGAGCCGTCGCCGAAGAAGTTCCGGATGACGCTCGCCAGGAACTGCACCGTCACCACCACGTCGGTGAACCCGTGGCGGCGGAGCAGCCGCAGGATGTGCTGCATCATGGGTTCGCCCACGATCGGCAGCATCGGCTTGGGCTGGTTGCTGGTGAGCGGACGGAGTCGGGTGCCCTGCCCCCCGGCCATGACGACGGCCTTCATCGTCCGGCCATCATAGCCGGGGCCCGGAACCGGCCTCGGGGGGGTCGCCGGGAGCAGGACGCGCCACGGCTCTCACGAGGCCGTCGTGCGGAGCGCGTCGCGGAAGTCCCGGACGTACAGCGCGGTGGCGATGTAGTACTCGACGATCCCCACGCCGTAGGAGATCCACCCCAGCGCGAGGAGCGTGGCGTCGCCCCCCAGCCCGAAGTTCCCCCAGGCCACGGCGGGCACGGCGAACATCAGGCAGAACGTGGCCACCTTGCCGATGAACCGGACGTCGATCCGGCCCCCCCGCCGGAGCAGGAGCAGCCCGGCCACCAGGATCGCGGCGTCCCGGACCAGGATCAGCAGCGCGGCCCACAGCGGGAACGCGCCACGGGCCACCAGGGCGATGAGCGCCGCCGCGATGGCCAAGCGGTCCGCCACGGGGTCCAGGATCTTCCCCAGCTCGGTGACCTGACCGGTCCGCCGGGCCACCTGGCCGTCCACCCAGTCCGTGGACACCACCGCGGCCAGCAGGAGGAGCCCGGCGGCCTCGGTCCCGTGGTGCACCAGCAGCGCCACGAACACCGGGATCAGCAGGATGCGGGCGAACGAGATCGCGTTCGGCACCGTCAGCACGCGCCGGGACGACATCCGGGTGGTCATGACCGGCCGGACCCTACCATCGGGCCCGCGTCACTCCGTGAAAGTCGGACCGGGCGGTGGCGGCTCGTCGTCCACCTCGAACGCGGCCGCCTCGGCCGGCAGCGACGCGTCGGCGGCATCCCGGCGCGTCAGGGGCCGGCGGATCACCAGCCAGGTGGCCAGTGGGATCCCGATGTCGGAGAACCCGTTCGCGGCCCCCCGCGCCACGAAGTTCGAGGTGGGATGGGTGATCAGCAGCCACGCGAACAGCGCGGTGGAGAGGACCAGGTATCCCAGGTACAGGGGGACGCGGGATTCCCGGGGGAACCGCGGGCTCGTGCCCGTGACGAAGGCCGAGTCGGCCAGCAGGGCGTACACGATGCCGAACACCAGCACGATGGCCGAGCCCAGGGCCAGGAACTGCAACGCCGTCCCCGCCAGGAACGCCACGAAGTCGCCGCGGGTGAACGCCATCCATGAGAACAGGACCACCAGGCCGAGGGCCAGCGCCTCGTGGCGGTCGATCCGCGACCACCGCACCGCCAGGACCACCCCGATGGCCACCGTGAGGACGATGTCGAACAGCGGGTTGCTGAACTGGAACCGGATCCCGAACGCGTTGAGCACATAGAACGGCACGGTCCACGCCCCCACCAGGGCCAGCCCCAGCCCGAGCTCCACCCGCCGCTGGGTCCGTCCCCGGGCCAGGAGCCACACCCCGGTGAGCAGGACGAGCACCCACGGGATGGCCCGGGCTACGCCGGCGTGACGGTTCGTGAACCGGGCGAGGGCGTTGACGAAGTGGAGCGCACCGGTGCTCTGCGTCTGGGTCGCGATCGACGCGCCGATGGTGGAGGCGAGCTCCACCACGAACGCCACCAGGACCTCCGCGGCGATGGCGATGAAGATGATCTGTTCCTTCACCCCCTCCTCGCCGGCCTCGCTCGCCGGCCGCCGCCGGATGCGGCGACGCCACGCCACGGCCACGGCCAGCGTCAGGGCCACGGAGACCGCCACCCACACCAGGCCGGCCGGGGAGATGCGCAGGTACGTCCGCCACTGGTCCAGGTGGCGGACCAGCTGGATCCACAGCTTCGCCGCGATCAGCACGGCCACCCCGAACTTCACGGTCGCGGCCCTGAGGTCCCGCGCGGGCGACGTGACCGCGTTCGCGAAGTTGTAGGAGAAGTCCACCAGCACCGCGGTGGCCAGCAGGATGATCGGCTGGATCAGGACCGAGATCTCGTCGAACGACGCGTCGAGGATGAGCGTGGCCTGGTTCGCGATGCCGCTCGAGAAGTCGTGGAGGCCGATCCACAGCACGGACCCGAAGAACAGGCCCAGCGACGTCGCCAGCAGGGCCAGGGCCACGGGCTTCAGGCGCCGCCCCCAGGCCGGGCTCAGCTGGAGGAGGGCGGACACCACCACGACGCCGAGGGTTCCGAAGTACGAGCCCCGGTTGATCCCCGGGCTCCACCGCACGAGCAGGGACTCGCCGATCCCCCCGGACAGCGACCCCAGCGACCCGTTCACGATCAGGAACGCCAGCCCCCCGGCCAGGCCCACCGCGAGGCTTCCCCGGAGCGCCCCCCACAGGAACGCCAGCCATCCCGCGAACAGCGCCACGATCACGATCGGGAACAGCGTGAGCGGCACGAAGGTCCATCGGCCGCCGTCGTCCGCCAGCTGGATCAGCGTGGAGTGGCGGAAGGCGTTCCCGTACACCAGCGTCAGCAACAGCCCGATGAGCACCACCAGGGCGCCCACCGACAGCAGGCGCTCGGTGGCCGGCATCCCCTCCAGCCGGATCCGTCCCTGTTCGAACGGCTCGGCGAACAGCGTCCGGCCCACGGGGGTCAGGGCACGGTGGAGCCGGCCTCCGCGCAGGCGCCGGAGCACGCGGGCACGGTCGGAGCGGACCGATGCGCTCATCGCTCCTCCGGACGGATGGCCAGGACGGGGCTCCCGGTGGAGGCCAGCACGTGGCCCTGCGACGCCACGAACGTGAACGGCGCGAAGTTCGTGTTCACGACCTCCCACAGGCCCTCGAGCGCGCCGGTCCGGGCGTCGAGGACCGTGATGCGGTGCTCCCGCTGGATGAGGTCCTCGAAGGTCCCGCCCTCGTCCACCAGGACCCGGCCGTCCAGCACCACGGGGTCGGAATCCGGCTCGGTGCGGAGCTGCATCGACCACAGCTCATGGCCGTCGCTCGCGTCGAACCCGTGGACGACGTTCGACTGATCGATGGCCACCACCGCCCCGCCCCCGGCGGCCACCCCGACCCCCACCACGCCGAACACCCTCGCCGGCGAGAACGGCACCCTCCAGTGGAACCGGAACGCCGCCGGGTCGAACGACGCCAGGACGGTATCCGAGCCGAGTTGCAGGACGGCCACGACCGCCTCGCCGTCCAGGGCCATGTTCCCGATGACGGAGATCCCGCGGATCCGGCGCACCACCCTCCCCGAACGGGGATCCACCCGGAGCAGCGCGCCGCCCCCCCACAGCACATCGCCGTCAGGGAGGACCAGGGGCGTCCCCACGCTGGCCGCGGCGGGGGCTCGCACCGTGGGCCACGCCGGATCCCCGGTCCGGATGTCGATGCCGGCCAGGCCCACGCCGGCCTCGGGGACCACCACGGTGTCGCCGACGACCACCGGGAACGATCCCGGGAAGGGCTGGCCGACCTCGGCCGTCCACGCCGGGGGCCCGCCGGACCGGGGAACGGCCACGAGCCTCGACCCGGCCCGGGTCAGCACCACGTCCCCGGCGGCGATGGCGAACTCGGTGCTCTCGGGGCTCTGATACAGGGTCTTCGCCCTGCCCTCCGCGATCCGGAACGAGGTGGCGGGCCGGGCTTCGAACAGCGTCCCGAGCGCCTGGTCTCCCCGGAAGACCGTGCCGGCCAGGTAGAGGCGGTCACCGGACAGCGCCGGCGGGCCGGCCGGCGGAGCCCGCATCCCGAACACCAGGCCGGCCATGCGAACGCCGTTCGTGTTGGAGGCAGGGGGCGTCGCGTCCGGGGTGGGCGCCGGGAAGGCCTGCAGGATCGCGAACGGCCACGGTCCGAGGTTGTCGGTGGGGATCACCAGCGACCCGTCCACCCACGACATCGCCACCTGCGTGTCCTGGTCGGTGACCCGGTCCGGCGCGCCGATCGGCTCGGTCCGGGCCGAGCCGTCCGCCAGGCTCAGTAGCACCAGCTGGTTCTCGCCCTTCAGCACGGCCACCGTGTCGCCGAGGACCAGGGGCGGCGCGAACACGACCGGGCCGATCCGGGTCCGCCACAGGCGCCGGCCGGTGCGGAGGTCCCTCGCCGTGACCACGGAGCTCGCGACGATGATCGCGCGATCTCCGGCCACGGCGGGCGCCAGGTCGACGGCGGATGGCTCGGTCGACCGCCACAGCATGTGACCGGTCGCGGCATCGTAGGCGAACACGGCGCTGGCGTCGGACGTGGCGACCACGGTGTCGCCACCGGCGGCGAGGCCCCCGAGGAGCACGTCCCCCGCGGAGAACGCCGTGATCGAGGAGTCGCTCCATGCGATGGATCCGTCCCCGGGCGACAGCGCCGTGACGTTGCCCAGCCGGTCCCCCACCACGGCCAGCCCCCCGGCCAGGACGGGAGGTTCCAGCGCCAGGTCGGCGGTGGACACCGACCACAGTTCGGTCCCGGTGGAAAGGTCCAGCCCGCGAACCGAGAGATCGTCGCACGGGACCACGGCGACGGCTCCGGCGACGAGCGGCGTGGCGGAGACGATGTCGGGGAGCTCCACGGCCCACCGCGCCGCTCCGGTGGGGAGATCGAGCGCCCACAGTGCCTTCGCGGAGTCGGCGACCAGGACGAGGGCGCCGGCGATCACCGGCGACGCCACGATCGGCCCCTGGAGCCCGATCTGCCAGTCGATCTCTCCGGTCCGCACGTTGGTGGACGACACCGTGCCGTCGTTCTCGGCCAGCACCATGTGGGGACCCGATGCCACCGGCGGGTACAGGATGTCGCTCCGGCGGGCCACGCTCCACGACAGGTGGTCCATCGACAGGCGGGCCCCGGGCAGGAATCCGGAGTGACCCGCGTCCACGGCGCTGGTCTGGCCCGGCGCCGCCCGCGGCTCGCCGGCCGCAGGGGGCGTGGCAGCACCGGTGCCCAGGTTCAGCCCCGGCGCGTGGAACTCCCGCAGCGTGAGGTCGAACCCCATGTCCTGGCCGTTCTTGGAGAAGACCTCGTGCTCCTCCACCAGCCCCACCCGGGGGCACTCCCACAGCTCGTTGCGGTCGGTCGAGGCCACGCCCTGATCGTCCGTGGCGTGCTGCTCCACCCGGAGGTGCGCGCACCCCTCGATGCTCCGCCCCAGGACGTCGCGGGAGCCGACCTCCAGGACCGTCGTGGTGCTGGATCCCTTCGACGTCCCCTGGCTCCCCGACCACGTCCAGTGACGGCCCGACTCCAGGGGGAGCTCCACGAGGATCTCGGGAGGGTCGCTCTCGTCGAACGAGGTGAACCGGGTCCCGTATCGCAGGACCCGGCGGCCGGCCAGTCCCAGGTACGAGGTCGTGGACCCGGGCGAACCCGAGCCGAAGAAGTTCTCGAACCGGTCCACGACCTTCACGGTGTTCGGCGTGGCCTGGCTCAGCAGCAGGGCGGGGCCCGTGATCTGCTGGACGTCGGTGCCGGTCGGCCGACCGTTGGTGACGGTGTCGAACACCGAGGTGGTGCCGGGCTGCAGGGGGAAGTGCGCGAGGAGATCAGCGCCCGCGCCCCGGCGCCCGGAGACCTCCGCCGCCAGGACCAGCGGGACCGTGGCCCCCGCCACGACCACCACGGCGGCCGACCACGCCACGACCCATCGCATCGCCCGCCGGCGGCGCGGGGAGGGAGCGGCCGGTGGCGGCGGAGGCGGTGCCGGGGCCGGAGGCGTTCCCCGTTCGTCTGCGGGCGGGAGCGGGCCCGTTCCCTCGTGATTCTCCACCGTCCCCCTTGTGCCGGACCGGGGGCGACGTTAGCACGGGGCATCGCGGACACCCGGCCCCGAACCCGGGCCACCGTCCGGTCGCCTAGATTGGGCGCGGTGGACCTCGCGATCCGGGAGGCTCGGCTGGACGACGCCCCGGCGATCGCCGACATCTCCCGTCGGGGATGGGCGGCCGCCTACGCCGGGCTGCTCCCCCGCGACTTCCTGGCTCGCCGGGCGAGCGCACCACTCGATGGGGAATGGCGCGAATACATGAGGTCGATGCCGGATCGGCACGTGCTGCTGGTGGCCGAGGAGACCGGCAGGGTCGTGGGGTTCGTCCGCTTCGGGCCCGCCGCCGACGCGAAGCCCGAGCCGGTCGGGGACGCCGAGATCTACGGCCTGTACGTGGCCCCAGAGCGCACCGGGCAGGGCATCGGTGGCGCGCTGGTCGCCGCGGCCCTCGGGCGGCTCCGCGAGCGCGGATACCGCGGCGCCGTCCTGTGGCCGTTCACCGGCAGTCGCGCAGAGGACTTCTACGAGCGGGCCGGCTTCCGATTCGACGGGATGGCGCGCGCCGAGCAGGAGACGGGGGTCGAGGAGCGACGGTGGCGTATCCACCTGTGACCGCGCAGACGGAGCGGGACACGACGGTCGGTGCGGTCGGGCCGGCCGGATTCGAACCGGCGACCTTCTGACCCCCAGTCAGACGCGCTAACCAAGCTGCGCCACGGCCCGTTGGCCCGATTCTACCGGCGCGCGAGCCTCGCTCCCTTGCGGGCCCGGAAGCGCATGCGCAGCGGGACCCCGGGGAGGTCGAACGCCCGGCGGAGCCGGTTCTCCAGGAACCTGCGGTACGTTGCGTCAGGGGGCTTGCCGCCGAACAGGACGAACGAGGGCGGGCCCGCCGAGACCTGGGTGCCGTACCGGAACCTGGTGATGCCCCGGGGCGGGGGCCGTTCGTCCTGGGCCTGTTCGAGGACCCGGTTCACCTCCGATGTCGAGACCCGCCTGGTCCACCGGCCGTGCTGCAGGAGCAGGGCCCGCGGGAGACGGGACACCCCCTGGCCGCTGAGCGCCGAGACCCGCAGGAGCGGCGGCGACGCGAACGGGATGAGGGCCTCCGCCAGGTCCTGGAGCAAAGGCTCCTTCTCCTCGCTGGGGACGAGGTCCCACTTGTTCGCCACCACCGCCAGGGCCCGGCCGGACTCGATCACCCTGGCCGCCACGTGCTTGTCGTCGTTGGTCAGGCCGTCGGTCGCGTCGATGATCAGCACCCCCACGTGGGCCCGGTCGATCGCCCGGGCCGCCCGGACCAGGCTGTAGTAGTCGATGCCCTGCATCCGCGCCGCCCGCCGGAGGCCCGCGGTGTCCACGAACCGGACCGGCCCCTCCGGCCACCGGACCACGGCGTCGACCGCGTCCCTGGTGGTTCCGGCCTGTTCGAACACCACGGCCCGCTCCTCCCCCACGAGCCGGTTGAACAGCGAGGACTTCCCCACGTTCGGCCTCCCCACCAGGGCGAAGCTGGGCTCACTCTCGACCTCAGGTTCGGCTTCGCTCGGCTCCGGCAGGAGGTCGAGGATGCGGTCGAGGAGATCTCCGGAGGATCGGCCGTGCAGGCCCGACACCGCCACGGGCTCCCCCAGTCCCAGGGCGTGGAACTGGGCGACCTCGGACTCCTCCCGATCGGTGTCGACCTTGTTCACCACCACCAGCACCGGGATCTTGGCGCGCTGGAGGTGACGGGCCAGGCGGGCGTCCTCCTCCTGCACCCCGGTCTGGGCGTCCACCACGAACAGGACCAGATCGGCCATCGCGGCGGCCCGCCGGGCCTGTTCGGCCACCAGGGCCTCGATGCCCGACGCCCCCGTGACGTAGCCCCCGGTGTCCACGGCGATGAAGGTCCGGCCCCGCCATTCCACGGGGATCTCGATGCGGTCGCGAGTCACGCCGGGCTGCTCGTGGGCGATGGCCTCGCGCCGACCGAACAGCCGGTTGACGAGCGTCGACTTCCCGACGTTCTGCCGGCCGACGAGAGCGACCACGGGGTGCTGGGTCGACATGGCGGGTCCATGCTACGGACCCTGCCCCGCGGAGGGCGCTAGGGCGCCTCGCCGGCCTCCCGGCGGACGATCGCCAGTGCCTCGGCCAGGGCCTCTTCCACCGTCTTGTCCGAGGTGTCCAGCCGGACGGCGTCGGGGGCGGGGACGAAGGGGTTGGTCCGGGCGTCCATCTCGTCGCGGCGGGCCAGCGCTTCCGCCAGGGACCGCGACGCCCCACGTTCCTCGGTCCGCCGCCCGGCCCGTTCGTCCGGACGGGCGTCCAGGAAGATCTTCACGGTGGCGTCGGGCATGACCACCCTGCCGATGTCCCGGCCCTCCATCACCGCGCCGTCGTGACCCAGGTCGCGCTGTCGCTCCACCATGACCTCGCGCACCTCCTGATGGGACGCCACCACGGACACGTTCGCCTCGACCTCGGGGGTGGCCAGCTCGGGGCCCGGGCGGCTCCCGTCGATGGCGATCTCCGGTGGCGACGACGCGTGGTCGAGGTCCACCTCCATGGAACGGGCCAGGGCGGTCAGCGCCGGCGCGTCGCGGAGATCGATGCCCAGGTCCAGCGCACGCCGGGTGAGGGCCCGGTACATCAGCCCGGTGTTCACGTACGGCAGGCCCAACTCGCGGGCCAGGCCCCGGGCCAGCGTGCTCTTCCCGGACCCCGCCGGCCCGTCGATGGCCACCCGGAGCGTCATCCGAGGACCTCGATCCGGGCGCCGAGCGCTCGCATCGCCGGGACGAATCCAGGGAACGAGACCCCGGCGGCGTCGAGTCCCCCGATCTCGACCGGCTCCCGGGCGACCAGGGCGCCGACCACGGCGGCCATGGCCATCCGGTGGTCGGTCCCCGGGGTCAGCGGGCCTCGTTCCCGGGCCGCGTGCGGAACGCCCCCGGCGACCACCAGATGGTCGCCCTCGATCGCGGCGTCGCCGCCCAGGCGCCGGATCAGCTCGACGATCCCGGCCAGGCGGTCGCTCTCCTTGACCCGGAGCTCGGCGGCGCCCTCGAACCTCGACTCGCCGTCGGCGTGCATCGCGACCACCGCCAGCAGGGGCACCTCGTCCACCACCTCCGGGAGCTCCGCGGCCGTCACCACGGCGCCCAGGATCCGGGGCCCGGCGGCCACGGAGACCTCCCCCACCGGTTCCCCCGCCTCCCGGCCCTCGATCCGCCGCTCCACCCCGGCCCCCATGCGCTCCAGCACGTCCAGGAACCGGGTCCGCGTGGGGTTGAGCCCCACGCCCGCCACCGTCACCCGGCCACCGGTGACCACCGCGGCACCCGCCGGGAACGCCGCGGACGAGACATCGCCGGGAACGGTCCCCTCGAACGACGGGGGGTCGAAGGCCGATACCGCCACCGCGCCCGACTCGGTTCGAACCGGGCCTCCCAGGAAGGCGATCAGCCGTTCGGTGTGGTCCCGGGAGGGTCCGGGTTCGAGCACCGCTGTCTCCCCCTCGGCGGCCAGTCCCGCCAGCAGGACCGCTCCCTTGACCTGGGCGCTGGGGACCGGCATCGGGTAACGGATCCCCGACAGGGGCGCTCCCGTCACCTCCACGGGGGGCCGCCCCCCGGTCGTGGTCACCCCGGCCCCCATGAGCCGCAGCGGCTCCGCGACCCGCTCCATGGGCCTCAGGGACAGGCTCTCGTCGCCGGTCAGGACGGCCCGGATCCCGGACCCGGCCAGGACCCCGCACAGCAGGCGCATGGTGGTTCCGGAGTTCCCGCAGTCCACCGGACCCTCCGGCTCACGGAGGCGGTCCCGGCCGGTTCCGGCGACCCGGACTGGGCCCGTCCACCCCGACGTCGATTCCCGGTCGAGAGGACCCTCGACCCCACCCATGCCCCACCCGGAGCCCCCTGTGGATACCGTCCAACCCTCCAGTGAAGGTTGATCCCCGGTGGAGAGCGCGGCCACCGCCCGTGCCGTCGACGCCACGTCGAGGCCCTCCGGGAGGTTCGCCAGTGCGGACGTGCCGTTCCCCAGCAGTGCGAACAGCAGCCACCGGTGGGCGATCGACTTGTCCCCCGGGACCACCACACGTCCGGTCACCCGGCTCCCCGGTGCCACCCGAACGCGCATCCGCCTCACGCCAGCCGGACGGCGCGGAACCCGGCGCCCTCCAGCACGTCCAGGGCCTGGTCGGCCGCTGCGGCGGCCACGGTGAGGTGGACGCTCCCCCGCCCCCCTTCCGGCGAGTGCACGATCTGGAGGTCCTCGATGTTGACCTCCCGCTCGCCCATGGCCCCGGTGAGCCTGGCCAGGACCCCCGGCCGGTCGGGGATCGGGACCTGCAGGATGGCCACCCCCGCCCGGACCTGCGGCTTCGCCGCGAGGCCCAGGCGGGCCCGGCGGCCGTCCTCGAGGAGCTCCCGGAGGGCGGCGCTGTCGTCCGCCAGCAGCATGTCGCGGACGGACCCCAGGGCGGAGGCGAACCGGTCCAGCTCCCGGGCCACCGCGGCCGCGTTCGCCCGGAGGATCGGCTCCCACAGCGAGGGGTTCGACGCCGCGAGCCGGGTGAGGTCGCGGAACCCCCCGGCCGCCAGGGTCAGGACGTCGGGCTCCAGGGGCTCCTCGTTCGCGGCGAAGGCCATGAGCGCCGACGACACCACCTGCGGGAGGTGGCTGATCACGGCCATCACGCGGTCGTGCCGCTCCGCGTCCATCTCCACGGGCCTCGCGCCGAACGCCTGCACGCATGCCCGCACCGCGGCCAGCGCCTCGGGCGACGTGGCCGGCCCGGGCGTCAGGACCCAGGGGGCGTCGTCGAACAGCGCGGCCGCCGCTCCGTCCGGCCCCGACCGCTCGGACCCTGCCATGGGGTGCCCGCCGACGAACCTGACGGCACGGTCGCCGCCCCGTTCGGCCACCGCGTCGCACACCGGCCCCTTCACGCTGCCGGTGTCGGTGACGGCGACCGGTCCCCTCGCCTCGAGGCACCGGAGCACCTCCGTGGGGAGCGCGGGGACCGGGGCGCAGACGAACGCCACCTCCGCGTGGCGCAGGGCGTCCTCCACCGAGCCCCCGGGCGTCAGCCCGGCGATCCCGGCGGCGCGGTCGAGGGTCCGGAGGTCCGGGTCCCACGCGGCCACCCGCATCCCGGCGCCGGCCCCGGCCAGGCCGATCGAGGTGCCGATGAGCCCGGTCCCGATCACGGCGATCGATGCCGGCGCCCCGGGCCCCGAGGGCGGGCCCGGTTCGAGCCGATCAGTCGAGGTCATCGCGGAGGCCCCGTGCGCCCTCGAGGTAGACGTGCGCCACGTCGCCGGGCGACCGGGCCGAGTGGAAGTGCACGAGGACGCGGATGCACGCGGGCAGGGCGCCGTCGACGTCGAGCTCTCGGGCGCACATCAGCGGGACGGCGGACAGGCCCATGCGACGCGCCGCCTCCGCCGGGAACACCGACCGCACGTCGTCCGTGGCTGTGAACAGGATGCTGATCACGTCGTCCGGCTCGGCGTCGTTGCGCCCCAGGATCTCCCGGAGGAGCCGTTCGGTGGCGTCGAGCACCACGCCCCGTTCGTCCAGGTCGACGGTGATCGCCCCCCGGGCGGCGCGGACCATCACCGCCCGGCCGGGCGCGGAGACATCGCCGGGCTCTGCGTCGCCGTTTGGACGGCCCGTCATGGCCGATCAGGCTATCGCGCCGGCCGTGGGCGTCACCGGTCGCGGCGCCACCACCGGGACGGGGCCGGCGCCCGGGCCGCGCGTCACGGGCCGGCGGCGGCGTACAGCTCGCGGACCTCGTCCGGCTCCAGCTCGCGGACCCGGCCGGGCCCCAGGGTCCCCAGCCGGATCGGGCCCACCCGGACCCGAACCAGCCGGCGCACCGGGAGCCCCACGGCGTCGAGCAGCCGCCGGACCTCACGCTTGCGGCCCTCCCCCATCACCACCGTGATCGCCCCCCGCTCACCGGTCTGCCCCGAGACTTTCGCGCCCACGGCCCTGGCCGGTCCGTCGTCCAGGTCCACCCCCCGGAGGAGCCGGGCCACGTGCCGCCGGGATGGCGTCCCCTCCACCTCGGCCAGGTACTCCTTCTCCACCCCGTGTCGCGGGTGCATGATCCGGTTCGCCAGCTCGCCGTCGTTCGTCAGCAGCAGGAGCCCCTCGGTGTCCCGGTCCAACCGTCCCACCGGGACGATCCCGGGCACCGGGGGCAGGAAGGACCTGAGGTCGGGCCGCCCCTGCGGGTCGCGGACGGTGCTCACGACCCCCGCCGGCTTGTGGAACGCGAACGAGCGGAGGGCGGGATCGAGCGGCACGCGGTGGCCGTCCACCTCCACCACGTCGCGCGCCGGATCCACCCGGTCACCGAGCGTGGCCTCGCGGCCGTTCACCCTGACCCGGCCGTCCCGGATGAGGTCCTCGGAGGCCCGCCGGGAGGCGACGCCCGCTCGGGCCAGGGCCCGCTGGAGGCGCTCGGGGCCCCCGGGCCGCTCGTCGCCGGCGGCCGCGGCGCGCTCCTCCCCCGCGAGGCCCTCGCCTTCGCCTACGACGCCTCCTCCTCGGCCGCGCCCAGCAGCGGGGCCAGCGGCGGCAGCGCCGAGAGCGACGCCAGCCCCAGCCGTTCGAGGAACTCGGGGGTGGTTCCGTACAGCAGCGGCCGTCCCGGACTCTCGTCCCGGCCGACCTCCGCCACCAGGCCTCTGTCGGCCAGCGCCCGGAGGACCCCGTCGGTGTTCGCGCCGCGGATGGCCGAGACCTGGTGCCGCGTCACCGGCTGCTTGTACGCCACGATCGCGAGCGTTTCCAGGGCCGCCTTCGTCAGGCGGGCGTGCCGCGAGGACAGCACGTACCGCTCCACCACGGGCGCAGCGTCCGGGTTCGTGGCCAGCCGCCATCCCCCCGCGACGTTCCGGAGCACGATGCCCGCCCCCCGTTCGTCGTACGAACGCGCCAGGTCGTCCAGGGCCTGCTCGACCGTCCGGCGGTCCGCCTCCACGGCCTGGGCCAGCGAGCCCGAGGACACGGGCTCGTCGGCCACGAACAGCAGCGCCTCGAGGGCCCGCAGCAGCCCCTCGCCGGCCATGCCCCCGCCGCCGTCCGTCGCGCCGCCGTCCGTCACGCCGCCGTCCGTCACCGGATCACCCTCACGCCGCGTCCGCGGTCAGCCGGACCTCGATCTCGCCGAACGTCCCGGCCTGGGTCAGGTCCACCTGGCCCTCCCGGTACATCTCGAGCAGCGCGAGGAAGCGGACCACCACGTCGATCCGTTCCTCGCAGTCCGCCACCAGCTCCCGGAACCGCGCCGATCGCAGCGCGTCGAGCTGTCCGCGCACGGCCGCGACGGCCTCGGCCACCGTGACCCGGATCGGCGCCACGTGGGACAGGTCCAGCACGGGAGGAGGGCGGAGCAGGACCGCGGCCGTCGCGGCCAGCAGCTCGGGCGTGACGCGCTCCATGAGGTCCGGGTACAGGTGGGCGAACTCCGGGGGCGGCCCGGCCTCCCGTGGGAAGTAGCGCGACCCCTCCTCCAGGCGGCGGGCCACGTCCACGGCCACACGCCGGAACGCGGCCAGCTCCAGGCTCCGGGCGTACGCGAGGTCCGGCGACCCTCCCAGGAGATCCTCCTCCGAGGGGTCGTCGGGCTTCGGCATGAGCCGGCCCACCTTCAACTCCAGCAACACCGCGGCCACGGCCAGGAACCACGTGGCCTCCTCCAGGCTCCACGCCTCCGCCTCGGCAGAGTGGGCCAGGAAACGGTCGGTGACCCGGGCCACCGGGACGTCGCACACGTCCATCCGGTGCTCCAGCAGGAGGTCGGCGAGCACGCGGAACGGCCCCGTGAACACCGGCAGCTCGACCGCGAACTCCCCCACGCCCGCGCGGTCCTCGGTCACCCGGCGATCATAGCGCGGGGTCCCGGCCCTTCCCGGAACCCTCCCGGCGCCGCTACGAGGCCGGCGACACCGCGGGCAGCTCGCTGGTGCAGGCCGGGCACCGCGTGGCCGCCTGGGCCACGACCGTCGGGGCGCTGAAGTCGGGCTTCCCGAAGATGGCCGCGATCGGATCGGATCAGTACGGGATGAGATTCAAGCAGTCGCCCCCGCCGATGAGCGAACAGACCGCGTTGCCGATGAACCGGACGAACGCCAGGACCGGCGCCGCCAGCAGGAAGTAGATCAGCAGCATGAACAGCGGGAGGTACTGGTCGAGGTTGGAGTAGATCTCCCGGGCCCGGGGCGGGAGGTAGCGGGCGATGATCCGAGAGCTGTCCAGGCCCGGGATCGGCATCAGGTGGAACACGAGCAGGACGATGTTGACCTGGAGCCAGGCCAGGAGGAAGAGCGTCAGCGCCCCCCCGCCGAGCCCCACCACGCGCAGGAGCACGCTCGCGGCGACGGCCACCACCAGGTTCGCCGCCGGCCCGGCGAACGAGACCAGGAAGATGTCCCGGCCCGGCTTGCGGAGCCGCTCCGGCGACAGCGGCATCGGCTTCGCGTACGCGAACGGCGTCACCGCGGCCCGGGCGGCCACCAGCACCAGCAGGAACAGCGGGAGGATCACGGTCCCGAGGGGATCGACGTGGGGCTTCGGCCGGAGCGTGGCCCTCCCGTACAGCCTCGGCGTCATGTCGCCGAGGTGGGTGGCGGTCTGCGCCTTGACGTACTCGCGGAGGAGGAGGCTCGGGAACAGGGCGACCGCGAGATACAGGGCGTACTTGGCGGATGCGGCCGTGACGGCGGCGATCACGACACGCCCTCCGGGACGCCCGAGTCGGTCCAGCCGAACACGAGCGGGGGCGGTTCGACCGAGTCCTGGCCCACGGTGATCGCGTCCAGGACGCGGCGGGCGGCGGCCCGGGCCGCGTCCTCGTCCCGCGCGTGGATCTCACCGACCTCGTCGCCGAACTCCAGGCGGTCGCCGATCCGGGCCCGGAACACGATCCCCGTGGAGGGGTCGATGGAGTCCCCCTTTCGTTTGCGGCCCGCGCCGAGGTCCACCGAAGCGCGGCCGATCTCCTCGGCCTCGATCGCCGCCACCGCGCCGGCGCGGTCGGACACCAGCGGCACCACCACCCGCGCGCGCGGGAGCACCGCCCACGGATCCTCGGTCACCCGGGGGTCGCCCCCCTGGGCCTCGATCATCCGCGCGAACGACTCCAGGCCCCGCCCGCTCGAGATGGCGTCCTCCGCCGACGACCGGGCCACCCCGGGATCGAGTCCCAACAGCGCCTCGCCGGCCTGCTGGGCGAACTGCAGGGTCAGCTCGAGGAGGCGCCCCTGCCCGCCCCCGGTGAGGACCTCCACGGCCTCCGCCACGTCGAGCGCGTTGCCCACGGCCTCCCCCAGGGGCTGCGACATGTCGGTCACGGCCACCCGGGCCCGGCGCCCCCACCCGGCCGCGAGGTCCGTGCAGGCCCGGGCCAGCTCCCCGGCGTCCCTGGGGGTCTTCATGAACGCCCCGCTCCCGGCCTTCACGTCGAGCAGGATGAGGTCGGTCCCCACGGCGAGCTTCTTCGACATCACGCTCGACGCGATGAGCGGGATGGAGGCCACCGTGGCCGTGACGTCCCGCAGGGCGTACAGCGCCCCATCCGCGGGCACCAGGTCCGCGGTCTGGGCGACCACCGCGCACCCGACCTCGTCCACCTGACGCCGCATCTCCCCGGGCGACAGGTCGGTTCGCAGGCCGGGGATCGACTCGAGCTTGTCGAGGGTCCCTGCCGTGTGCCCCAGTCCCCGGCCCGACAGCTTGGCCACGGCCAGCCCCATGGCCGCCGCCACCGGGGCGAACACCAGGGTCACGCCGTCGGCCACCCCGCCGGTGGAGTGCTTGTCGACGGTGGGACGGGAGATGCCGTCCAACTGAATGGTCCGGCCCGAGTCGACCATGGCTCGCGTCATGGCCAGGGTCTCCTCCGCCGACAGGCCCCGGATGTAGGCGGCCATCAGGAACGCCGCCGCCAGCTCGTCCCCGATCTCACCACGGCCGTAGGCCATGACGAAGGCCCGAAGCTCGGCCTCAGGGATCGGTTTGCCGTCCCGCTTGAGCGCCACGACGTCGCGGGGATCACCCAGGGTCATCCGCACCCTCGCCCCATGCTCAGCCCGTTCTCCACATCGACCTCCACTTCAGGGTCATCCTCGCACGCCGGTCACAGCCCGATCTCCTCAGCGAACGACACTCCGGCCAACCCGGAGGTCTCGACTCCCAGGAGGTGCGCCGCGGTGGCCCCCAGGTCGCCGAACGTCGATCTCACCCCCAGGTCCACCGGCCCGGCCGGGATCCCTGCGACCAGCAGCGGCGTGTTCTCACGGGTGTGGTCGGTCGACGGGACCAGGGTGGGATCGCACCCGTGGTCGCCGGTCAGGAGCATCACACCGCCGTCCAGGGCCGCGATCAGCTCGGGGATCCGCCGGTCCAGCGCCGCCACGCAGGCCGCGTATCCGGGAGGGTCGTTCCGGTGCCCGTACTTGGAGTCGAAGTCGACCAGGTTCGTGAACACCACCGCGGGCCCGGGCCAGCGAAGGTACTCGAGCGTCAGGTCGACGCCGTGGTCGTTCGAATCGGAGTAGGTGGCTTCAGTCAGGCCCCGACCCGCGAAGATGTCCCTGATCTTCCCCACGCCGTACACGGGAACCCCGCCCTCCACACAGAAGTCGAGGACCGTGGGCCCCGGCGGAGGCACCGAGAAGTCCCGGCGCTCCGGCCGCCGCCAGAACGACCCGGGCTCGCCGTCGAACGGCCGCGCGATGACCCGGCCCACGCGGTGCTCCCCGTCGAGGATCGATCGGGCCGTCCGGCACCACTCGTACAGCTGTTCCAACGGGACGACGCCGACGTGGGTGGCCACCTGGAACACCGAGTCGCCGCTCGTGTACACGATGGGCCGGCCGGTGGCCAGGTGCTCCTCGCCGAGCTCCTTGATGATCTCGGTTCCCGACGCCGGGCGGTTCCCCAGGACCTCGCGCCCGATGGCCTCCTCGAACGGCCGGATGACCTCTTCGGGGAACCCGTCCGGATACAGCGGGAACGGCCGGTCCAGGATGATCCCCGTCATCTCCCAGTGCCCCGTGGTGGTGTCCTTCCCCGCGGAGCGCTCGGTGAGCCGGCCGTGCGCGGTCCCCGGGTCGGCCCCCGGCGGGACGCCCTCGATCCCGGTGAGGAACCCCAGCCCGAGCCCGGCCAGGTTGGGCGCGTCCAGGCCTCCCACCGCCCGCGAGGTGTTCCCCAGCGTGTCCGCCCCCTGGTCCCCGAACTCCGCGGCGTCCGGGGCCTGCCCCACGCCGAACGAGTCGCACACCAGCACCAGCACCCGCGGGACCCGCGCCTCACCCATCGCGGCCCGCACCTTCGGGGTCGCTCCTGCGGCAGAGGGAGGTCATCTGGGCGACCTCTGCTTGCAGGAGATGCACAGGCGGGCCCAGGGGATGGCCTCCAGGCGGTCGGGGCCGATGGGCTCGCCGCACCGCTCGCACGTCCCGTAGGTGCCGCGATCCATCTTCGCCAGGGCCCGTTCGACGTCCCGGAGGCTCGTCCGGAGCTCCCGGACCAGCGTGATGCGCTGGCCCCGGTCGGCGGCGGCCAGTCCTCCGTCCGCGAACCCCCGCTCCAGCTCCGCGTTGAAGTCCTCGGAGTCGGGGTCGAACCCCTCCCCGGCGATCTCCCGGCGGAGACGGTCCCGGTGGTCCTCCAGGGCCGAGCGCAGGGACTCCACGTCGAGCCCCTCGCTCACGGCCGGACTCCCGCGGCGGCCGGCGCCTTGCGGGCCCGGGGGTGGGCGGTGAAGTACACCTCGCGGAGGTGCTGCTCGGTGACCAGTGTGTAGATCTGGGTCGTGGCGACGCTGGCGTGGCCCAGGAGCTCCTGGACCACGCGGACGTCGGCGCCGCCCTCCAGGAGATGGGTGGCGAACGAATGCCGCAGCGTGTGCGGGGTGACCCGCTTCCGGACGCCGGCCCGGGTCGCCGCCGCCCGCAGGACCCGCGCGCACCCCTGGCGGGTCAGGCGCCCCCCGCGGACGTTCAGGAACAGCGCTCCCCGGCTCCGGGCCGAGGCCAGCGCGGGGCGTCCGGCCGTCAGGTACGCGGCGACGGCGCTCCTGGCCGGACGGCCCACGGGAACGAGCCGCTCCTTCGACCCCTTGCCCAGCACCCGCACGCTCCCCTCGTCGAGGTCCATGTCGTCCACGTCGAGCCCCACGACCTCCGATACCCGGAGCCCGGCCCCGTACATCGTCTCCAGGATCGCCCGGTCCCGGAGGGCCGCGGGCTCCTGCCCCCCGGGGGCCTCGAGGATCCTGGCCACCTCGTCGACCGACAGCGGCCGGGGAAGCGCCCGCGGCACCCGCGGCCGGACCGCGCCCGAGCCGGGGTCCCGCTCTGCGTCTCCCTCCGCCACCAGGAACCGGTGGAACGATCGCACGGCGGCCAGGGCTCTCGCCACCGAGGAGGTTCGATAGGGCCGGGGCTCGGCGTCGCTCCCACGGCCCCCGCCGGTGTGGCGGGCCGAGGACAGCCAGGCCACGAACGCCGAGACCGCGGCCTCGTCGGCCTCAGCGCCGTCGTCGATCCCCCGCTCCTCCAGGAACGACCCGTACCGGGCCAGATCCCGCCGATACGCCGCGAGCGTGTTCGGCGACAGCCCCCGCTCCACCGTGAGGTGGTCGATGAACCGCTCGATCTGGGCGCGGACCGGGGATCCCGTCATCTTGCGGTCGCCTGGTAGTCCGTTTCAGACTAGGTGGCGGCGCCGTCGACCAGCGCCGACAGCTCCACCGCCTCCAGCCCATGGGCCTCCGCCACGCCCCCGTTCGTGGTCTGCCCGCCGTACGCGTTCACTCCCCGGGCCAGCATGGGGTCCCGGCGAACGGCGTCCTCCAGCCCCCGGTTGGCGATCTCCAGCGCGAACGGCAGCGTCACGTTGGTCAGCGCGTACGTGGAGGTGTTCGGCACGGCCCCGGGCATGTTCCCCACGGCGTAGTGCACGACGTCGTGGAGCACATACGTGGGGTCGGAGTGGGTGGTCATGTGGGAGGTCTCCACGCACCCCCCCTGGTCGATGGCGATGTCGATGATCACGGAGCCGGGTCGCATCGACGCCACCATCTCCTCGCTCACGAGCTTGGGGGCCTTGGCCCCGGGCACCAGCACGGATCCGATCAGGATGTCGCACTCCCGGACCCGCTGCTCCAGGGTCAGCCGGTCCGACATCAGCGTCATGATCCGGCCCTTCTGGACCTGATCGATGAGACGGAGCTTGTCGAGGTTCTTGTCCACCACGATCACCTCGGCCTCCATGCCGGCGGCGATCCACGCGGCGTTCGCCCCGGCCATCCCCGCGCCCAGCACCAGGACCTTGGCCGGGCGCACCCCGGACACCCCGCCCATCAGCACCCCCCGCCCGCCGTACTCCTTCTCCTGGAGGCGGGCCCCGACGTGGGGAGCCATCCGCCCGGCCACCTCGCTCATCGGCGCGAGGAGCGGGAGGCGCCCGTGCGGGTCCTCCACCGTCTCGTAGGCGACGGCCTTCACGTTGCGCCGCAACAGCTCCTGGGTGAGCTCCCTCGAGGCCGCCAGGTGGAGGTACGTGAACAGGATCTGCCCCTCCCCCATGTGCTCGTACTCCGACGGGACCGGCTCCTTGACCTTGAGGACCATGTCGGCCTGGCGCCACACGTCCTCGGCGGAGCCCACGAACTCCGCCCCGGCCCGCTTGTACCGGTCCCCGTACAGCGACGATCCCTCGCCCGCCCCCTCCTGGACCAGCACCTGGTGCCCCGCGGCCGTGAGCTCGCGGGCCCCCTCCGGGGTGAGCGCGACGCGATACTCGTTGTCCTTGACCTCTTTCGGGACGCCGACAATCACGCGAGCCCCTCCTTCCCTCACCGTGAGCCTACTCCGACGGCGCCCCGGACCGGTGCACCCTCGGGGACACGGGGCCTCGGCCCTCAGCCCTCCGTTCGATCCGCCGCCAGCATCAGGGCCACCGCGCTCTTGGCGTCGCGGATGCGGCCGTCGTGGACCGCGGCGACGGCCTCGGCCAGGGACATCCGGACGACCTCGATCTCGCCCTCGTGGGGTCCCGCCGTTTCGACGTTCGCCAGGAACAGCTCGATGACCTCGTCGGAGAACCCCGGCGAGGAGTAGATCCGCCCCAGTGGCTCGATCCGCTCCACCCGGTGGCCCGTCTCCTCGAGGATCTCGCGGGCCGCGCAGTCGGCCGGGCCCTCGCCCGCCACGTCCCGGACCCCGGCCGGGATCTCCAGGAGGTCCTCCCCCACCGCGTCACGGAACTGCCGGACCAGCAGGACATCGCCGCCGTGGAGCGCCACCGCGGCGCAGGCCCCGGGATGATGGACCACCTCCCGGTATCGGCCCTCCCACACCTCGACCGACAGCAACCGGCCACGGAACACCTCGCGGCGGCCGGACGCGGGCTGGGGCGAGTCAGTGGTGTTGGGCGGCACCCGGGACTACCCGGGCAGCACGACGGTCTGGCGCTCGCCGGACTCCCTGCGGACCAGCGCCGCGCCCACGAATTCCCGGAACAGCGGATGGGGGCGCGTCGGCCGGGACCGGAGCTCGGGGTGGAACTGACCGGCCACGAAGAACGGGTGGTCGGCCAGCTCGATGGTCTCCACCAGCAGGCGGTTCGGCGACCATCCGGAGAACACCAGCCCGTGCTCCGACAGCACCCGGTGGTACTCGGGGTTCACCTCGTACCGGTGACGGTGGCGCTCCATCACCACGTCCTCGCCGTAGGCCCGCTGGGTCCGGGTCCCGTTCACCAGGTGGCAGGGCTGGGCCCCCAGCCGCATGGTCGCGCCCATGTCGGTGACGCCGTGCTGCTCGGGCAGCAAGTCGATCACGGGGTGGGGTGTGGTGGGGTCGAACTCGCTGGAGTTGGCCCCCTCCAGCCCGCACACGTTGCGGGCGAACTCGATCACCGCGGTCTGGAGCCCCAGGCACAGGCCGAGATAGGGGACCTTCCGCTCCCGCGCGTACCTGATGGCCTCGAGCTTGCCCTCGATCCCCCGCCACCCGAACCCGCCGGGGACCACGATGCCGTCCACGCCGGCCAGGATCTCCTCGGTGTCCGCCACCAGGTCGTCGGAGCGGACCCACCGGATGTCCACGCGGGCCCCGTGGTGGAACCCGGCGTGGCTCAGCGCCTCGATCACCGACAGGTACGCGTCACGGAGGTTCACGTACTTCCCGACGATCGCGACGGTCACGGGCTCGGTGGCGCCGTGGATCCGCTGCACCAGCTCCTGCCACTCCGTGAGGTCGGGACGGGCCTCGATCCGGAGGTGGCTGGCCAGGTACGTGTCGAGGCCCTCCTCGTGCATGGTCAGCGGGACCACGTAGATCGACTCCGCGTCCACGGCGGCCACCACCCCGGCCATCGGGACGTCGCACTGCAGGGAGATCTTCTCCTTGAGGTTGTCCGTGATGGGCCGGTCGCTCCGGAGCACGATGGCGTCGGGCTGGATACCGATGGAGCGGAGCTCGCGGACGGAGTGCTGGGTGGGCTTGGTCTTCGACTCGCCGGTGGGCCCGATGAACGGCACCAGCGAGACGTGGACGAACGCGCAGTGGTCCCGTCCCACCTCGTTGCGGAGCTGCCGGATGGCCTCCAGGAACGGCAGCGACTCGATGTCGCCGACCGTCCCCCCCACCTCCACGACCACGACGTCGGCGTCCTCGGTCTCCGCCAGGGCCCGGATCCGGGACTTGATCTCGTTCGTGATGTGGGGGATGACCTGGACGGTCTTGCCCAGGAACTCGCCCCGGCGCTCCTTGGCGATGACCGTGGAGTACACGGCCCCCGTGGTGACGTTCGACCCCTTGTGCAGGCTCTCGTCGGTGAACCGCTCGTAGTGCCCGAGGTCGAGGTCCGTCTCGGCGCCGTCGTCCAGCACGAACACCTCGCCGTGCTCGAACGGATTCATGGTCCCGGGATCGACGTTGATGTACGGGTCGAGCTTCTGGAGGGTGACCCGGAGGCCGCGGGAGCGGAAGAGGCGTCCCAGGGAGGCGGTGGTGATCCCCTTCCCGAGGCCGGATGCCACGCCTCCCGTGACGAAGATGAACTTCCTGTGCTCGGTCACCTCGGGATTTCACTCTAGCAGAGGGTTCTCGCCCGGCGGGTCGGTTCCGTCCGGAAGTTGCCGGTTCCCGCGAAAATTTCTCCGGCCGCGTTCCGGTCAGTGCGTGCCGACGGTCTCAGCGGGGGCCGCGTCCGGTTCGTGGCCCGTCTGCGGCAGACGGCCGGCCCCGTCGATCCACCGGAGCGGCGGGATCGCGCGGATGGCCCGGGACAGCGTGATGGTCTCCGCCAGCAGGTTCATGGCCACCACCAGGGCGGCCGCGGCCATCACCCCCGCGTCGGACAGCTCCAGGTACAGCCCGGCCCCCAGCACGAACCCCAGGAGGTTCGCGCCGCCGTCCCCGAGCATGGCTCGCTCCCGGAGGTCGGGCCACAGCGCTGCGAGCTCGGCACCGGCCAGGCGGACCAGTAGCGCCGGCGGGCCCAGGAACATCAGCACGACGGCCGGCACCAGGAAGGCCTTCCCGGCCCGGCCGGGGACCACGTCGAGGCCGTTCAGCAGGTTCGCGGTCCCGGCCATCAGGACCACCCCGAGCAGTCCGACCGTCCCCGGGCGGTGCGGCGCGGCCAGCACGACGGCCGCGGCGGCCAGCACCGCGGCCACGGCCTTCACGATGCCGGTGGTCAGCCGGCCCCGGAACAGGGCCCGGAGGTGGCCGCCCAGCCCCCGGGGGCCGCCGGGGAGGAGGTCGTCGAGGAGCCCGGCCACGAACACCAGGGCGGACGCGGGGAGGAGGTACCACGTGATCCGGCCGAGCGGGGGGCCCCACGCCGCGGCCGCGGCCACGGCGACGCCCTGGGCTCCCACCGACGCCACGAACAGGGCGGTCCCCAGCGTCGCGGGGACGGACCGGCCCCGGTGGTTCGTCACCGCCAGCCGGCGCCGCCACCGGGACGGCATGGCCACCATGGCGCACGCGGCCAGCCCGAACCCCACAACGAGGAGCAGGGCCTCCCGCCAGCCGCTCGTCACGCCGTCACCGCCACCCCGCCACGCGCGGGACCATGGCCCGGACGATGTCGGCGCCCTGGACCGCCCGGTGGCCGAACCCGGCGGCGTCGCGGCCGGTGAACCGGTGGACCACCGGCGCCTCCACCTCCGCCACGCGGAACCCCAGCCGGGCGGCGTCTGCCGTCATCGCCGCCTCCACCCCGAAGCCCGGCGCCAGGGGCCGGCACGCCTCGAGGCACCGGCGGGTCACGGCCCGCTGCCCCGACAGCGGCGCCCGGGCCCGATACCCGGAGGCTCGCTCGATCATCCACGCGGCCGACCGGCGGACCAGGCCGAACCCGCCGGCCCCCGCGGGCGGGGCGGGAGGCACGGCCACGGCCAGGTCTGCGTCCCCCGCGAGCACCGGTCCCAGCACCGCCTCCAGCGCGCCGGCCGACTCGGCCAGGTCCGCATCGGTCAGGAGGATCACCTCCGCCGGTCCGGCGGCGTCGATGGCCCGTTCCAGGGCGGCGCCCTTTCCGCGGTTCCGTCCGGACCGGATCACGGCCGCGCCGGCGGCCAGCGCCGCGGCGGCCGTCCCGTCCCGGGAGCCGTCGTCCGCCACCACCACCCGGCGGACGCCGGGGATGCGGAGCAGGGCCCGGACGGTGGCCGCGATGCGATCGGCCTCCTGGTGCGCGGCGACCACGGCCACCGCCCCGGTGGCCCCCGGCTCGCCGCGCATGACCGGGGGGTCGCGGCTCGTGGCGATGCCGTGCGGGCCGGAGGCGTCCATGGTCAGGAGGTCGGGGGCTTCGGCAGGAGCTGGGCACCCTCGTCGGTCCCGTAGTTCCCACCGCTGCCCCCCAGCAGCATCCGGTCGAGGCCGAGCACCAGGGCCACGCCTCCGACGTCCTGATCCATGTCGTCCACCGTCATCAGGCGATCGGTGGACAGGGAGTCGTCCTGGCGCAGGAGGCTCACGAGCGGGTGGGCGGCGGCGTCGGCGTCCTCGCCCTCGCCCGCCGCGATCATCACGCCGGCGTCCGACATCTCACGCACCATCTGGAGCACGAACGTGTCGATGGGAACGGCCGGCTGGGCCTGCCCCCCGCCCACCACGACCTCCAGCCGGTCCGGCCCGCCCACCGCGGACAGGTCCGACGTGGGGGCCGCCCGCACGAACCCGGCCTTCACCAGCTCCTCGAGCAGGTCCGTCTCCGGGCCGGCGACCGTTCCCGCACCGCGGGCCAGCCGGTCCGCGAGCGCCAGGGAGGCATCGGACACGACGACATCCGGGGGGGTGGTCCCGTCCACGCCGAGGAGGTCCGCCAGCTCCTCGGTGGCGCCGGCGGAGGCGAGCTTCGACGTCATGGTCAGCGTGACGACCTCGGCCCCGGCCGTGGCCAGCCCGTCCCTGGCCTGTCCCACCGCGTCCTGGTCCACGGGATCCCACGTGATCACCACGGCCCGCTCACCGTCCAGGGCGCCGTCGATGAGCCAGTCCCGCGCGCCGGAGACGAAGCTGCCGACGAACCCCCGGAGCTCCCCCACCTGGCTCCGGAGGTCACTGTTCTGGTCGGCCACGCGGCTGTTGTTCTTCCGGAGCTGCTCGACGAGGGTCTGCTTGATGACCGTGGTGCCGGCCAGGACCCCCAGGGCCAGCGCCAGGAACACCGCCACGATCGTCACCAGATGGTAGCGGAAGGAGATCAGGGCGCACCCTCCTCGTTCGTCGCGGGGTCGGCTGCTCGCATGGTCAGAACAGGCTGCCGATCTGCTCCAGCAGCTGGTGGATGAACAGCCGGAACGGCTGCGAGACCACCGCCATCACGATCATGGCGAGCAGCGCCGAGCCCACCAGGAGCATCAGGTCCCGGACCCGGACCCGGCCGCTGTACAGCCGGGACACCCCCTTCGCGTCCATGAGGATCTCGCCCACCCGTAGTCGGACCAGGAACGTGCTGGCCATGCCCATCCGGCCCTTGTCCAGGAATTCCCGGAGGTTCCCGTGCGTCCCCACGGCCACGATGAGCTCGGCCCCCTTGCCGTGCGCGAGGAGGAACGCCATGTCCTCGCTGGTCCCGGTGCTCTCCATGACCCGGAACGGGATCCCGAGGGCCTCCAGTCGCTCCCGGCCGGGGGCCTCTCCGCCGGGATACGCGTGCACCACCACCTCGGGCGGGAGGCGCCGGCGGAGCAGCGTGCGGGGCCGGAGCGCCAGGGCCAATGTCCTCGCGGAGACGCTGTCCATGTCCCCGACGATGAGGTCGGGGTGGTAGCCCTCGTCCACCAGGGCGTCGGCCCCTCCGTCCACGCCGATCAGGACCGGCCCCACGTCGCGGATGTACGGGCGGAGGGCCGCGAGGTCCTGCGTGTAGTTGTATCCCCGCACCACCACCAGGGCCGGACGCCCGGCCAGCTGGTGGGCCAGCTCGGGCAGCCCCGAGCCACCGAACAGCAGGTCCCGTTCGCGCTGCATGAACTCGAGGGTGTTGGTGGCGAAGCTCTCGAACTGCTCGGCCATGCGGACACGGGCCTCCTCCATGCCCGCTTCCACGGAGGCCTCGCTCTGGCGGATCCCCACGCCGGCCAGCACCGAGCCGACGTAGACCCGGTCCCCCTCCAGCCGGACCGGGTCTCCCTCCCGGACCTTGTCCATCAGCAGGGGTCCCACCGAGTCGATGAGCGGGATGCCGGCCTGGACGAGGATGGAGGGGCCGAGGTTCGGGTACCGGCCGCTGATCGAGCCGGCCGCGTTCACCACGCCCGCCACGCCGGCGGCCACCAGCCCCTCCGCGGCGAGGCGGTCGAGGTCCTCGTGGTCGATCACGGCGACCTCGCCGGGATGGACCCGGCGCAGGAGGCTCTTGGTCCTGCGGTCGACCCGGGCCACGCCGGCGGCCGGGCGGGCTCGCCTCGAGCGTAGTCGAAGCAGGCTCCTGGGCCTTGTTGCGGCCGTGGGATGCCCCCTTTCGGTCCGATCGCGGGCACTGGAACGCGTGGGCTCACGCCGGTGTCCCGAAACTGTGCACAGCGTAACGGACCGGTCGTCGCTCGGTGCCGTCGGGGTCGGGGATCGACGGCGGGCCGGACCGGGGTCAGCGCTCCGCGCCGGCCTGGGCCAGCAGCTCCTCGGCGTGGGTGGCGGCGGCGTCGCTGTCGGGGAGACCGGACAGCATCCGCGACACCTCCTCCACCCGCTCGGGATCGGTGAGCGGGGCCACCGTCGCGGTGCCTCCCTCCTTGGCCACCCGGACGTGGAGGTCGGCGAAGCACGCGATCTGCGGGAGATGGGTGACCACCAGGACCTGGCGGGCCCGGGCCAGGCGGGCCAGGCGCCGCCCCACGGCCAGACCGGCCCGTCCCCCGATGCCGGCGTCCACCTCGTCGAACACCACCGTCGGGACGGCGTCGAGGTCCGCCAGCACGCTCCGGCAGGCCAGCATGGTCCGGGACAGCTCGCCACCGGACGCCACCTTGCCCAGCGGCAGGGGGGGCTGCCCCGGCCCACCGGAGAACAGCAGCTCGACCCGCTCCGCCCCCAGCGGACCGAGCTCGTCCTGGGGCAGGAGCGCCACCTCCACCGAGGCCCCCTGCATCCCGAGCTCGTGGAGCTCGTCCTGCAGGGCCGACCCCAGCCGGGGGGCGGCCTCCCGGCGCCCCGCCGTCACCCTCGCCGCCAGGTCCTCCGCCAGGGTCTGGAGTCGTGCGCCCTCGGCTTCCAGAGCGTCCCGCTCCTCCCCCGCGCCCTCCAGCGCGGCCAGGCGCTCGCGGGCCTGTTCGAGATAGGCCAGGACCCCGGCCTCGCCCTCGCCGTACTTCCGTTCCAGGGTGGCCAGGGCCTGGAGGCGCTCCCGAACCTCGTCGAGGCGCTCCGGATCGGCCCGGACCCCCTCCCGCCAGGCACGGATCTCCCGGGCCAGGTCGGCTGCCTCCTCGGTCACCGCGGTCAGCCGATCCGACAACGTCACCGCGTCGGGGTCCACGGACGCGGCGTCCCGGAGCGCGGCGGCGGCGGCGGCCAGCCCGTCGGCCGCACCCCCGTCGGCCGACATCGCGAGCTCCGCCGACGTGGCCCGCTCGGACAGCCGCTCCGCGTTGGCCAGACGCGACTCCTCGCCCCGCAGCGTCTCGGCCTCCCCCGGAACCACCATCGCCCCCTCGATCTCGCGCACCTGGTAGGCCAGGAGGTCCTTGTCGCGTTCGCGTTCCCGGGCCTCCCGATCCAGCTCGTCGAGGCGCAGCCGGGCCCGCCGCAGCCGTTCGTGCGTCTCCCGGAACGAGTCGACGATCCCGGCGTGCTCGGCGCCGGCGAAACGGTCCAGGAACCCGGCCTGCTCCGACGGGGACAGCAGGCGCTGGGCCCGGTTCTGGCCGTGGACCTCCACGAGCTCCGGAGCCAGCGCGGCCAGCGCCGAGACCGGGGCGATCTGGCCGCCGATCCTGGCCGCGCTCCGGCCGTCGGCGCCCACCGTCCGCGCCAGGACGATCTCGCCCTCCTCCGCCCACTCGGCCGCGGCGGGCGTCCCGGGCGAGGCGAACCGCGCCTCGACCCGCGCCCGAGGGGCCCCCTCGCGGACCAGCGCGGGGGAAGCTCGGGCCCCCAGCGCCAGGGCCAGCCCCACCGTGACCATGGTCTTGCCCGCGCCGGTCTCCCCGGTGAGGACGTTCAGCCCGGGATGCAGCTCGAGGTCGAGGTCGTCGATGACCCCCAGGCCGGAGATGTGGAGCTCGAGCAGCACGAGCGGATCCTACGCCGGGGGTACGACATCCTCGCCGGGATCCCCGCCGACCGAGGTCTCCGGGCTGCCGCCCACGGGCCCCGGTTCGCCCGGTTCGGGATGGACCTCGGCGTCCAGCGCCGCCCCGTCCGGGAGCGAGAACCGCTCGCGGACACGGAGGAAGAACCCCTGCGACTCCGGCGGCAGGACCACCCTGGCGGGCTGGTCGGCGGCCCGGATCCGCACCCGCGAGCCCACCGGGAGGGGGAGGCTCTCGAGCCCGTCCGCCGAGAGCAGTCCCGGCTCCTCGCCCCGAACCTCCACGGTCACGTCCTCGCCGTCTCCGATCACGAACGAGCGGTCGAACACCATGTGCGCGGCGATGGGCGTGACCACCAGGCACGCCACCCGCGGCGACACGATGGGGCCCCGCGCCGAGAACGAGTACGCCGTCGATCCGGTGGGCGTGGCCACGATGACGCCGTCGCCGGAGAAGGTCGTGACGTACTCCCCGGCCAGGAGCACGGCGACACGGAGCACGCGGTGCCGGGCCCCCTTCTCCACCATGACCTCGTTCAGCCCCCACCGGGGCCCGGTCCACGACGTGCCCCCCAGGGGCTCCGCCACCACCGCCAGCCGCTCCTCCACGATCGCGCGTCCCTCCAGGGCCGCCGCCAGCACCGACTGGGCCTGGTCCGGGTCCACGGCCGTGAGGAACCCCAGCCGGCCCACGTTCACGCCCACCACCGGGCATCCCCCGGCCACCGCATGGTGCGAGGCCCGGAGGAACGTCCCGTCGCCCCCCACCGACACGACCAGGTCCAGGCCCGGACCGAACTCCTCCGGCGTGACCAGTCGGGCTCCGGCCATCTCCACCAGCTCGCCGGCGCCGGCCGTCCCCGTGCCGCCCCAGGTCGGAGGCTCCTCGCCCAGGACCCGGACCTCGACCCCCTGCTCCCCCAGCCACCGGATGAGCTCGGCGGCCACGCTCACCGCCACCCTCCGCCCGCCGTGGACCACGAACCCGACCGCTGTCACGATGCCCCCTCCCGGCGCGCTCCCGCCTCCCGGAGGGCCACGCCCTCCCCCACGGCCTCCGCCAGCCGGTCCGGAGCCGCGGCGGGCCCGGCCGCGCCGCTCGTCCGGGCGTGCAGGAGGAACTCGACGTTGCCCGCCGGTCCCAGGAGCGGCGAGGCCATCGCGTCCGCCACTTCGAATCCCAGCCGCCCGAGCTCGCCGACGACTCCGTCGAGCGCGGAGCGCCACGCGGCGGGCTCGCGCACGACGCCGCCCCGCCCCACCGCGTCCGCCCCCACCTCGAACTGGGGCTTCACCAGCACCACGAGCTCCGCGTCGGGGGCAGCGACCCCCACGAGGGCGGGCAGGACCAGGCGCAGCGAGATGAAGGAGAGGTCGGCCGCCACGAGCGAGGGCGCGAAGGGGATCCGTTCGGGCCGGAGATCACGAACGTTCGTCCGTTCCAGGACGATGACCCGGGGATCCTGTCGGAGCGACCAGGCCAGCTGGCCGTACCCGACGTCGACCGCCGCCACCCGGGCCGCACCGCGCCGGAGCAGGCAGTCGGTGAACCCACCGGTGGATGCCCCCGCGTCCAGGCAGTCGCGGCCCCGGACCTCCACCGCGAACCGTTCCAGCGCCGCCTCGAGCTTCTCGCCACCCCAGGACACGAACCGGCGGACCGGGCCACCCACGGTGACGGGGTCGGCGGGATCGACCAGCGTGGAGGGCTTCGTGGCCGGACGTCCGGACACGCTCACCAGGCCGGCTTCCACGGTCTCCCGGGCCTCCGTGCGGGAGCCCGCCAGGCCCCGGCGGACCAGCTCGCTGTCGAGCCGCCGGCGCACCGCCTAGGAGGAAGACCCCGAGGACCCGTTCGAGCCCGACGAACGCGAACCGCCGGTCCGCTTGGCCGTGCTGCGCTTCGCGGTGCCCTTCGCGGCCGTTCGCTTCGCGGCGCTCCCGGTGGCCCCGCTCTTCGCGGTGGTCGCCGAGGCGCGCTTCGTCGCGGTGCTCTTCCTCGAGCTCGAGGTGCTCTTCCGCGCCGAGCCCGAGCCCGTGCCGGCCGAGCCGGAGGCCGCGGCCGCCTTCTCCAGGCCGCGAACCCGCTTGCGCAGGGCGTCGACGTCGTCCGTGGTCGCCAGGCCGAACACCTTGAGCTGCTTGCGGACCTCCTTCTGGACCATCTCCATGATCCGCTCGCGGCTCTGCTGCGACCACTCGAGCAGCTGTTGGCTCACCTCCCGGACCTGTCCGGCCACCTGTCCGGCCACCTCCCCGGGTCGCTGCCCGGAGAGGCCCTGGGCCTGTTCGACCAGCGACCGAGCCAGGTCACGGGCCCCCGATGGGCTGAGGGTCCCGAGCGCCGTCTCCACGTACCGGCGCACCTCCTCGGAGTACCTGCGCACGTCAAGCGCCATGCTCGCCTCCTATTCGTCGTGTCGGAGCGCCGCTCGGGCTCGCCCGAAGCTTACTCCGGGGCCGCCCGGCCGGACCGGGGGGCGTCCCGGATATACTCGGGCCCGCTCGCGGCCGGCGCCCCCCGGCCGGCCGCCTCCCCGGCGAGCGGCCCGGTTGCCCGGGTCAGCGACCTCGAAACGGATCGGACAAGGGATCGAGGATGGCCAGCGCGGAACAGGTCGAGGCGAAGCTCAGGGAGCTGGTGGCGCGCCTGGCCTCGGCCGACCCCAAGGTCCACGCCGAGCTGGCCAGGACCCTCTCGGGGCCCCGGGTCATCCAGATGGACGTGCCGGACCTCGACGAGTCGTTCTGGACCGAGCTCGCCGACGGCAGCATGAAAGAACTCCAGTCCGGGTCTCATCGGGACGCCGACATCAGGATCACCGCTGACAGCGACGACCTCGTCGCCATGATCGACGGGACCAAATCGCTGTTCTCCTCCTATCTGGCCGGCCACATCCGGGTCCAGGCCAGCCTGTCCGACCTCATGGCGCTCCGGAGGCTGATGTAGATGAGCGGGATCCGCCGTCTGCTGGTGGGGTCGGCGGGCGTGGTGGCGGGCTTCGCCTCCGGGAAGGTTCTGGTCCGCCGCCGGGACCGGCAGGTGGGTCTGGTCCTGGCGTCGCACGAGGAGGAGCTCCTGGGCTCGGCCCGGGGACGCCCCCGGATCGTCAGGGGCCCGCGGTCCTCCCGCGTCTACACCGAGTGGTTCCCGGCCGGGACCGGGGAGGCCCCGCCCGGAACCCGCGACCCCGCGCGCGGAACCCGCGACGCCGCGGCCGGCACCGTCCTGTTCACCCACGGGTGGTGCGTCACCGAGGCCATCTGGCACTACCAGAAGGGGGCCCTGGCCGGCGGCCCGTACTCCATGGTGACGTGGGACCTTCCCGGGCACGGGCACTCCACGCCGGTATCACGTGACCACCTCACGATCGACGTGGCCGTGGACGCGCTGGCGCGTGTCGTGGACTCGATCGAGGACCCCAACCTGGTGCTGGTCGGCCACAGCCTGGGCGGGATCCTGACCATCGGCTACCTGCTCCGGCACTCCGAGACGGCCCGCCGGAGGGTTCGGGGGGCCATCCTCGCGGCGACCCCCCTGGTCCACTTCGCGCGGACCGCCGCCGGGCGGTGGCCCGGCGCCTCCCTCCAGGCCCGGATGCTGGGCCAGGTCATGCAGCTGGCCGTGGAGAACAGCGTGGTGGACCGGTACTTCTCCCGGGAGGCGGGAAGCTTCGACCCAACCGCGGCGAGCTTCCGGCTCATCCGGACGGGGTTCGGCGCCGACCCGGATCCCCGCCACGTCCGGTTCGTCCGGGACATGGCGGCGACCGTGGCGCCATCGGTCCGAGCCGACACGTTCCGGGCGATGACCGGGTTCGACCTCCGTCCCCGCCTCGCCGAGATCGAGACGCCGACCACGCTCGTGATCGGCGACCGGGACCGTCTGGTGAGCGCGGAGGAGAGCCGGGCGCTGGGCCGGCTGATCCCGAAGGCCACGCTGGAGGAGTTCGCGGGGGCCGGTCACGCGCTGTTCCTCGAACAGCACGACCGGTTCAGCGAGCTGGTCGACGGATTCGCCCGGGAGCGCCTTCGCCCGTCCCGGCGCCGAACGCGGAGCGGGATCGATCCCGCGAGCCCGGAGGCCCGCCGGAACGGTCGCGCGCCGGCGAACGGTGGCGGGCCAGCGGCGTCCGGTGTCGCCGGGATGGCCGCGCGCGGGGGCGGGCCGCTGGAGTAGGTTCACCCCCATGCTCATCCCGATCCGGGACGACAACCCCACCGCTCGCCGGGCATGGGTGACCCTCGCGATCATCGCGGCGAACGTGCTGGTGTTCGTGTTGTGGCAGCAACCCTGGAAGCAGGACGTCGAACAGGAGCTGTTCGCGTTCTGTCAGGCGGAGATCCCCTGGGAGGTCACCCACCAGGAGAACCTGGCACAGGGCGGGCGAGAGGCGGCCCGGGCCATCGACGAAGCCGGGATCGGGCTCCCGGGACGGCAGTTCCAGGAGGTCCTGCTGGGCGAAGCCCGGGTCCAGGGTGCCCCGGACTTCCACGGCTGTCCCCACAAGAGCTGGTGGGAGGCCGTGGTGGTCTCGATGTTCCTCCACGGGGGGTGGCTGCACATCGGCGGGAACATGCTCTTCCTGTGGGTGTTCGGCAACAACGTGGAGGACAAGATCGGGCGCTTCCCGTATCTGGCGTTCTACCTGTTCTGTGGCCTGGTGGCGTCCGCGGCCCAGATCCTCACGGGACCGAACTCGGTGATCCCCACGCTGGGAGCGTCCGGCGCCATCGCCGGCGTCCTCGGCGCCTATCTGGTGATGTTCCCCCGCCGGCGGGTGTATTCGTTGGTCCCGATCATCTTCGTCTTCACGCTCCTTCCCCTCCCCGCGATCGTGGTGCTGGGGTTCTGGTTCGTGCTCCAGTTCTTCAGCGGCGTGACGGCGCTGTCCAGCAACGTGAGCGGTGGCGTCGCGTACTTCGCGCACATCGGGGGGTTCGCGGCGGGTCTCGTCCTGGCGCTGCTGTTCTTCCCGAAGGAACGCCGCACCCCCGAAGCGGGCCTGTCGTCGTTCCCCTGAGGCCTCCCCGGGCAGCCGATGCGGGTGGCGGGGCTCAGGCGCCCGGGGCGTCGTGGGGCTCGTCCGGCGCACCGTGGCCGCCCCGGGGAGCCGGCGGGCGCCACCGGAAGGCCGCGCTCGACTCCGAACACGTCCGGGCCACCATCGGGGTGGAGAGGATCGGCTGGGGGAGGGCGTCGCGGGCCCCGATCCGTTCGAACCCCATCCGTTCGAAGAACCCGGCGGCCGTCTGGGTGACGGCGTCGACCTCGGAGGCGCCGCGGTCCACCGCCAGGCGGACCGTCCGGGCCACCAGGAGCGTCCCCAGGGACGAGCCGCGCAGGTCCGGGGCCACCGCGAGCGAGCGGAGGTGCCCGATCCCGCCGTCGAACAGCTCCAGGGACGCGGTGCCCACGACGGTACCGTCCCGTTCGGCCACCAGGGTCTCCCCGAGGCGATCGGTCACGCCGTCCAGCTGGAGCGATGACTCCTCGAGCAACCGCTCGATGGCCCGGGCGTCCCCGGGCCTCGCCGGCCGGATGTCGGCCGCCGGCTCGAACAGCGCCCCCAGGGACGAGCCGGCGAACGTCGGTAGGTCCGGCGCGCTCAGCAGATCGGCGGGCTTCGACACGCCGGTGAAGACGAGCAGGCTGTCCCAGCCCACCGAGGCGGCGCCGGAGATGTCGGTGTCCAGCCGGTCCCCCACGACCAGCGGCCGGTTCCCCCCGGAACGCTCCAGCGCCGCACGCATGAGCGGAGGTTCTGGCTTGCCGACGATCTGGTCGGCCTCGCGTCCCGTGGTGAGGGTGATCACCGCCAGGAGCGCGCCGGCCCCGGGCCACATCCCGTCGGGAGCGGGGTAGGAGGCGTCGGCGTTGGTGGCCACGAGGGTCGAACCCCGTTGGACCAGCAGGGCGGCGGTTCGCAGGCGGGCGTAGGTGACGTCGGTGTCCACGCCGACCACGACGTAGTCGGCCGAGCCGGGATCGTCGCCGTCGAGGACGGTGAGACCGGCCCGGCGGAGGGCCTCGCGGATCCCGGTCTCGCCGATCACGTACGCCGACCCACCGCCGCGGGCGGCGAGGAGGTCGGCGGTGACCACGGCCGAGGACACCACCTCCCGCGCGTCGACCTCGAACCCCATGTCCCGGAGCTTCTCGGCGACCTTCTCGGGTGTCCTGCTCGAGTTGTTCGTGACGAACGCCGGGCGGACCCCCCGGCGCCGGAGGTCCGCGACTGCGTCGGCCGCCCCCTCGATGGGCTCGGTGGCCCGGTACAGCACGCCGTCGAGGTCCAGGAGGGCGGAGTCGTACCGGTCGACGAGCGCTCGTCCCATGCGGGAGGCGCTCACCCGGCCACGCGGGCCAGGGCGCGCTCGTAGTGCTGGATCCCGGGGCGCATGGCGATGGCGAGCTTGAGGTGGGCGATGGCCCGGGTCCGCTGGCCGGTCCGTTCGCAGGCCAGGGCCAGCCCGAAGTGGGCGTAGTCGTTCACCGGGTCGATGGCGACCGCCTTGGCGAACTCCCGCCGGGCCCAGGCGGCGCGGCCGCTCATGAACAGGGCCCGGCCCAGGGCCTCCCGGATCGAGGCCTTCTCCGGCTCCATGAGCCTGGCGCGGGATAGGAACATCGCGGCCTGGTGGGGGTGGCCCTCCTGGAGGAACCTGCTCCCCTTGCTGAACAGGTCGTACGCGGACTCGCCCTCGATCTGGGTGCTATACCTTCGGGATGCCTCTGGTCTCACCGTTCACCGGTCTTCTGTTCGACGAGGCGCGGGCGGGATCCCTGGCATCCGTCACCGCGCCGCCATACGACTCCATCAGCGCCGAGCAGGAGCGCCGGCTGCACTCGGCCAATCCCCACAACGTCGTCCGCCTGATCCTGGGGCGCGACGAACCCGGGGATGACGACCAGCGCAACAAGTATACGAGGGCCGGCCGGGAGCTCCGGACGTGGCGCCGGGCCGGGGTCCTGATCCCGACCGAGACGCCATCGTGGTTCCTCTACGAGATGCGGTTCTCGTTCCAGGGCCGCGACCGGCGGATCCGCGGCCTGATCGGCGAGGTGGAGATCGAGCCGTTCGGAGGCTCGATCCTCCCGCACGAACGGACCCTCCCGGGGCCCATCGAGGACCGGCTGTCGCTCCTGCGGGCGGCCAGGGCCAACCTGTCGCCCGTGTACGCGCTGTTCGGCGGTCCCCAGCCCGGCCTGGCCGCGCTGTTCGACCAGGCGGCGGCGGGCGAACCGCACCGGGGCATGACAGACGACCACGGCGTGGAGCACCGCATGTGGGTCATCCCGGCTCCATCGCCCTCGGACGGCAGCCTGGGCTCTCCGCAGCCCGACGCCGGAGCCCCGTCCTGGAGCTCCGTGCCCGGATGGCTGGCCCCCGAGCAGCTCCTGATCGCCGACGGCCACCACCGGTACTCGGTGGCCCAGGCGTTCGCCGAGGAGATGCGACGCGAGCACGGGCCCGGCCCGTGGGACCGCATGATGATGCTCCTGGTGGACGCCGCCACCGAGGACCCGCCCGTGCTCCCCATCCATCGCGTCGTCCTGTCCGGGGACGCGCCGGTCGAGGGCCGTCGCGTCCGCGACCTCGCGGAGGTCCTGGCCGCGGTGGACGACGACGCGCTCGTCTACGGATCGGCGGCCCGGGAGGATGGCCGGCTCATCCACCGGGTGGCCGCCCTGGAGGGGTGGCCGCCCACCGTGTGCGCCCTGCACGAACGGGTCCTGGGGTCCGCGACGCTCCGGTTCATGCCGGACGCGGCCGCCGCCGAGGAAGCCGTCCACACCGGCGCCGCGACTTCCGCGTTCTTCCTTCCGCCGACACGGGTCGAACGGATCAGAGGGGTGATCCGATCCGGCGGCACGCTTCCCCAGAAGTCGACCTACTTCTGGCCGAAGCCACGCACGGGCATGGTGATCAGGCCGTTCGACTGACCGGGCACTATTCGTCTTCCGGGCGTTCCAGCTTCTTGATGCCGGTGGCCACCACCTCCATCACCGTCCGAGCTCCGGCTCCGTTCCGGTAGAACCGCCTGAGCAACTGGCCATGCACCAGGACCAGGTCGCCCTTACCGATGGCGCCCAGGTCCTTCTTGGGGATGGCCCTGTTGTTGTGCCAGGCCGCGACAGGGAGGGGGAGGGTTCGCCTGCCGGCCTCCGGAACGGAGAGCTTGATCTCGGTCACCTTGTCGCCGGAGGGCAACTGCTTCTCCTGCGGATCAGCAGCCACCGTGCCGGCCAGCACGACCACGTTGACCGCAACCATGGGCTCCCCCCTTTCCGAGAACGACCATAGCGCGGCCCACTGACACGAACCCGGAAAGGGCCCCTGAGCTGCAGGTTCGCGGGCCGGCGGGGCCTCGGGGCTACACTGCGGCGCAGCCATGGACCAGACCTTCGAGGCGGGCGCGCGGCTCTCCGCGATCGACACCAGGATGACCGGCCGGTTCCGGATGACCTCGGCCTACCTGGTGCACGCCAGGGAGCCGGCGCTCGTCGAGACCGGCCCCACCACGTCCGCCGAAGCCGTCACCGCCGGGCTCGCCGCACTCGGGATGGGGCCGGAGGACCTCGCGCACATCGTGGTGACCCACATCCATCTCGACCACGCGGGCGGCGTCGGTCGGATCGCGGCCGGTTTCCCCGGAGCCACGGTATGGGTGCACGAGCGCGGCGCCAGGCACCTCGCCGACCCCGCCCGGCTCGTGGCCAGCGCCGCAGAGGTCTACGGCGGATCAGAACGCCTGCTCGAGCTGTTCGGGCCGATGGACCCCGTCGACGGGGGCCGGATCAGGTCCGTGGCCGATGGCGACCACATCCCGCTCGGGGACCGGCAGCTCGACGTGATGTACACGCCCGGGCACGCCTTCCACCATGTCAGCCTGGTGGACTCGGACAGCGGGGCGCTGTTCACGGGCGACGCCCTGGGGATCCATTTCCCCGACGTCCGGGTCCTCCGCCCGGCGACCCCGCCCCCGGACATCGACGTGGAGCTCGCGGTCGACAGCATCGAACGGATCAGGGCCCGGGCCGAGACCGCCCTCATGTTCAGCCATTTCGGTCCGGTGCGCGAGGTCGACGAGCTGTGCACGGTCGCCGGCGATCGGATCAGGAAATGGGCCGGCATCGTGCGCGCCGCGATGGACCAGACCGACGACCTCGGCCGGATCACCGAGATCCTGTCGGCGCGGACGTCGGCGGAGTTCGACGACGCGGGCGCCGGGGAGGAGGCCCGGGAGCGCCACGAGGTCCTCAGCGGCATGCGCATGAACGCCGCCGGCCTGGTGAGGTACTGGACCAAGAAGGCGGAGCGCGAAGCGGCCGGCGGCTGAGGATCGCCCGCGGGCGCGGGCGCGGGCCGGGCTCGAGACGGAGCGGATCCCTGGGGGGCCGGAGCCACGAACGGGACCCGTTCGTCAGCTGAGCTCCGCGAGCCGCTCCGCGGCGTCGAAGGCCGTGGGATCGTGGCGGACGACTCGGCGGAACTCCACCTCGGCGTCCTCGCGCCGGCCGGCCTTGGCCAGGATGTCGCCGGTCACGTACCACAGCCTGAGATCCTGCTGGCGCCCGACGTCGTGGCGGCTCTGCACCCGGCGGAGCAGGGTCAGGGCCTCGTCGTACCGCCCCAGGTCTCCCAGCGCCGACGCCGCGACGATGGCCGCTTCGGCCTTGGCCTCCGGAGGGATCCGGGCCCGCATGGCCTCCTCGGCAAGCGGAACCGCCTTCTCCGGGCTCCCGAGCCCACGGTAGCTGTCCGCGATGATGTGGTTCTGGTCCAGCCGGCCCGAGATCCGCCGGTAGGCCTGGAGCTCGCGGAGCGCCTCCCGATAGTTCCCGGCCTCGTAATGCGCGAGCCCGAGAACCTCCCTGACCGCACTGGAACGCGGCGCGGCGGCCTTGGCCCGCTGGGCCTCCTTCCCCGCCTGTCGGGGATCGCCTCGCGACAGGAGGTCCACGGCACGCTCCAGGTAGGAGATGGCCTCCTGGGCCTGGGCCGGCCGGGACGTCTGGCGGACGTCGTCCATTACGTCCCGGGGCAGTTGCACCTGGCGACGCTGTGGGCGACCGGCACGGCCGTGTCTGGGTTCGAACGCTCGAGGCATGGCTGGACCCAAGGGTACCCGCGGGCCAGCCCGCACCGCCCGCGAATTGGGGGCGGAAACGCCGAGAGCCGCCCGAAGGCGGCTCTCGTGCGACGAGTCTCGGCGGCGACCTACTCTCCCACCCCGTCTCCAGGGCAGTACCATCGGCGCTGGAGGGCTTAACTTCCGGGTTCGGGATGGGACCGGGTGTCTCCCCTCCGCTATGGCCACCGAAACGGTGGTTCCGCGGCCTTGTCCGGCACCCGTTCCCGGCCGAAGCCGAGACCGGGATGCCGTCTGCCCCGCGGACGTTTGTCCAGCGAGCGGTGCGAGTTCCATCGGCGCGTCTGCGATGAACCCGATAGCGAGCGCGAGCATCGAAAGTCAAGTCCTCGGCCTATTAGTACCGGTCGGCTCAACACGTCGCCGTGCTTACACCTCCGGCCTATCAACCTCGTAGTCTGCGAGGGGCCTTACCTGGTTGACCCAGTGGGAGATCTCATCTTGGGGCGAGCTTCGCACTTAGATGCTTTCAGCGCTTATCCCTGCCGCACGTGGCTAACC
>WNGA01000260.1_pt1 | contig 123247 bp, 113 predicted proteins | sample 5400061 | NCBI WGS metagenome assembly WNGA01 (sample SAMN13153366, study PRJNA577476) | soil metagenome | isolation source: 100 cm soil or saprolite under grassland replicate 2 | place: USA:California | collected 2016-06-15 | reverse complement strand
AGCTTGTCCATGGCCCACGTGCCGATGTGGGTCGCCGTGACGTACCGGATGTTGTTCATGTCGAAGCACAGGAGGGCCCCCAGCTCCGACTCGTCCAGCAGGCGCTTCACCCGGGACAGGCGCTGCCCCCGCAGCCGCTCGTAGTCGACCCGCGCCTCCCAGTCGACCGCCATCACGCCCCAGGACCGTGCAGTCGTCATGGGCTCACCCCTTCCTCCCGAGCAGCTCGCGGGCCGCGGCGGCCACGGTCTCCGGCGTGGGGACGGTCACGTCCTCGAGTACGGGCGAGAAGGGGATGGGGACGTCGCGGGCCCCCATCCGCCTCACCGGCGCGTCGAGCCAGTAGAAGGCGCCGTCGGCGATGACGGAAGCCAGCTCGGCGGTTACGCCGTACCCCTCGTACCCCTCGTCGATCACGATGGCGTGACCGGTCTTCCTCGCCGAGGCGATCAGCGCCTCGCGGTCCAGGGGCAGCGTTGTGCGGGGGTCCACGACCTCCGCGGAGACGCCCTCGGCCTCGAGGAGGTCGGCCGCTTCCAGGGCCACGTACACCATGCTGGTGGTGGCCACGATCGTGACGCCCGACCCCTCCCGCTTGACCTCCGCCACTCCGAGGGGGATCACGAAGTCGTCCCCGGGGGGAACCGGCCCCTTGGTCTGGTACATCATCTTGTCCTCGAACACGACCACGGGGTTGTCGTCGCGGATGGCCGCCTTGAGCAGGCCCTTCGCGTCCGCGGGCGTGGCCGGGAGGGCGACCTTCAGCCCGGGGACGTGGCTCACCCAGGCGTGGAGGCTCTGGCTGTGCTGCGCCGCGGACCGGCGGGTCGCCCCCAGCGTGGTCCGCACGACCATGGGGACCTTGAGCTTCCCGCCGGACATGTAGTGGACCTTGGCCGCCTGATTCGCCACCTGGTCCATGGCCAGGGTCATGAAGTCGCCGAACATGATGTCGACCACCGGTCGCATCCCGGTCATCGCGGCGCCCACCGCCACGCCGGTGATGCCGGCCTCCGAGATGGGCGAGTCCACCACACGCTCCGGGCCGAACTCCTGCACGAGCCCGGACAGCACCTTGAACGGGGTGCCCGCCTCGGCGACGTCCTCGCCGACGATGAACACCCGCTCGTCGGCCCGCATCTCCTCGGCCAGGGCCTCGTTCACGGCCTGGGCGAATGTCAGCTCGCGTTCGGCAGCGGCGGGTTCCTCGGTCCGGACCTCGCTACGCGTAGACGTCCTGGTCCACCTCCTCAGCGTCCGGGTAGGGCGCGGCCAGCGCGAACTCCGCGCCGGCGGACACCTCCTCCTCGGCCTCCCGCTCCAGGCGCTCGAGCGCCTCGCGATCCGCGGCGCCTCGCTCCATGATCCAGTCGGCCATCAGCCGCACGGGGTCGCGGTTGGCCTTCCAGTCCTCCTCCTCCTCCTTCGACCGGTAGTACGCCCGGTCCACGTCGCCGACGTGGTGTCCGAACCACCGGTAGGTCATGCACTCGAGGAAGGAGGGACCGTCGCCGCCGCGGGCCCGTTCGACTGCTTTGCGGGCGGCGGCGTTCACCGCGCGGACGTCCTGGCCGTCGACGACCTCGGCGGGGATGCCGAACGCCGCGGCCCGAGCGGTGACCTCGCCCGCCGTGGTCTCGGTGTAGGGGGTGTACTCGTTGTAGAGGTTGTTCTCGCAGACGTAGACGACGGGGAGCTTCCACAGCGAGGCCATGTTCATGACCTCGTACAGCACGCCCTGGCCCAGCGCCCCCTCGCCGAAGAAGCACACGGAGACCTGGCCGGAGCCGCGCATCTTCGCCGACAGGGCCGCCCCCGTGGCGATGCCGGTGCTTCCCGCGACGATCGCGTTCGCGCCGAGGTTGCCGGTGTCCGGGTCGGCGATGTGCATGGAGCCGCCCTTGCCCCGGCAGTACCCGGCCTCCTTGCCCAGCAGCTCCGCGAACATCCGGTCCACCTTCGCCCCCTTGGCCAGGCAGTGGCCGTGCCCGCGATGCGTGCTGGTGATGTAGTCGTCGCGGCGGAGGACCGAGCACACGCCGACCGCCACCGCCTCCTGGCCCACGTAGAGATGGGCCAGGCCCGGCATCTTGGCCCCGAGGTACAGCTGGTTGACGTGCAGCTCGAAGTGGCGGATGCGGAGCATGGCCGCGTACATCTCGAGCGCGTCCTCGGCGGGGAGCTCGGCGCCAGCCGCCGTGCCAGCGGTCGCCGTTCGAATGCGCGGTTCCTCCGCCCGATCGACGCGCTGCCGCTCCGCGCTCATTGGTCGACTCCCGACAGGTGCGCCAGGACGCGGAACAGCACCGCGAAGTCCTCCTTGTCGAGGCCCATGGCCCGGGCCGAGGTGAGCAGCTCGTTCACGACGGCGGTCGTGGGAAGCGGGACGTCGAACTCCCGGCCCGACTCCAGGGCCAGCAGCATGTCCTTCTGCATCATGTTGACGTCGAACCACGCCTCGTCCGGCATCTCCAGCACGAACGGGCCGCGGTACCGCACCATCGGGGACGCGATCACGCTGTTCAGCAGGACCTCGACGGCCTTCTCCCGGGCGATTCCCCCCCTCTCCGCGAGGAGCACCCCCTCGCTGAACGCGGTCATCTGGACGGCCAGGCTGAGGTTCGAGGCGATCTTCATGAGGACGGCCTGTCCGTTCCCGCCGACGTGGCTGACCTTCGGCCCGATGTCCTCGAGCACGGGGCGGGCCCGCTCGAAGGCGTCGGGGTCGCCGCCCACCATGATCGAGAGGTTCCCCTGCTCGAGCGTCAGGACGCTGCCCGACACGGGAGCGTCGAGCATCTGGGCTCCCCGCTCGGCCACCCGGCCGGCGAGCTCCCGGCTGGCGGCCGGGCTCACCGTGCTCAGGTCCACGTAGAGTTTGCCGGGACCCAGGCCGGCGACGACGCCGTCCGGACCCTCCGTGATCGCCGCCAGGGCGTCGGTGTGGGTGACCATGCTCAGCGTCACGTCCGCGGCCTCGGCCACCTCCCGCGGGGTGTCGGCCCACCGCAGCCCCTCGGCCACCAGCCAGTCTGCCTTCGACCTGGTGCGGTTGTGGCCCGTGACGGTATGGCCGGCCTCGATGAGGCGCTTGGCCATCCGCCCCCCCATGGTCCCGAGCCCGACGAACCCCAGCTCAGCCACGGGAGGCCTCATCCGGCGCCCGGCCGTTCAGCATGCCGAGGGCCTCGCCGATCTCGTGCTCGACCCGCAGGATGTGCTCCCGCATCCGCGCGCGGGCCTCGTCGGGCCTCCCCGCGGCCACCGCGTCGAAGATGGCCGCGTGCTGCTCCGCGGAGCGCTGTGGGCTTCCGGGGACCTCGTAGATCGAGACCAGGGCCCGGCGCATGATGTCGCGGATGGCCTGCATCATGTGCGAGGCGATCCGGTTCCGGGTCGCCTCCACGACCGCCATGTGGAACTGGATGTCGCCTCCCACGTAGCGCTCGCGGGAGCCCATCCCCCGGCGCATCTCCTCGAGCGCCGAGGTCATCCGGTGCATGTCCTCCTCGGTCCGCCGCTCCGCCGCGAGGCCGGCCGTCTCGACCTCGAGGATCTTGCGGACCTCGAAGAGCTCCCGCATGTCGCCGTCACGCGTCGCGACGAGCAGCGCGAGCGACTGGTTCAGCGGGTTGCGGTTCCGGGCCACCACGAACACCCCGTGGCCGACCGACTCGATGACGCCGCGGGATTCCAGCGTGCGGAGCGCCTCGCGGATGGAGGACCGGCCGACCGCGTACTGCTCGGCCAGAAGCCGCTCCGTGGGGAGGCTGTCTCCGGGCTTGAGGCGGCCACCCGCCACGTCCTCGAGGACGCGTTCCGCCACGAGCTCGTACAGCTTGCGCCGCACGATGGGCCGAGGCTCTTCGAGATCCGGGTCGACCAAGTCGGCTCCGTCAGTTCCGTGTCGTGTCGACCGACCGTCCTCAGACGATCTGACTCTCAGACCAAAGATGAACGAGGCCTCGCCGACCTGTCAAACGGGGTGCATCGTCGATGCCCGGTATCTCCCGTTCCGAGAGTGGGCCATATCGCGCCACGGATGGCTCAGCGAGGAACCGTTCACTTCGGGAGCGGCGTTCCGACGACCCCACACCTCCAAGGCGCGCTCCATCGGGAACGGGCCACGGGGGTCTGCGTCATCGGGGACCCGGCTCGAGTCCAGGAAGTTCGCGATGTGGGTCCGACCGGCCTCGGCTACTCCACCTTCTCGAATGCACGTGCTCGGTCCTCCTCTGGCCTGGGTGAGAAGCCACGGTCCTCCGGACGAGACCGTGACGTGCCCGGCGGAGCCTCCCGGTGCGGCTACTCGGCTTCCCGGCGGCTGACGACGAGCGCCCGGAGCCGGTGGGCGGTCCGATCGAGGAAGTCCTTCACCGCCGCCTCCGCGATCCGATGCAGCACGTCGCGATCGGGGGCGGTGCCGGCAGCCCCCAGGGGGAGCTGGTAGCGGGCGCTGATGGCCAGGTGCGTGCACTCGGGGCCGAGCCTCGCAACCTCGAGGTCCCCCTGCAGGAGCGGGAACAGGCCGCGGCCGCCGACAGCGGTCCAGGACAGCGGCAGGATCGTCCGGGATGCGCCGCGGACGGGTTCACGGATGTCGACCTCGACCCTGGTCGCCAGCTTGTATCCGTTCGCCCGCGCACCAACCTCGACGAACAGCGCCTCTCCGCGATCCTGGATGCCATGCGCCAGGCTCCGAAGCCAATCGGCGGGCACCGCCGTGAGCGCCCGCTCCGTCTCTCTGAACGGGAATGGGAGGTGGGTGTAATAGCGCACGAACATGTCTGCCAGCATGGGGGTACCTTCGCGCCCCTCGAAGTGACGGACGACCCCCGTCCGAGAGTCCGGATGGCCCCCGGGACAAGCGATGGCGAGCACTCGCTCATGGTCCTCCCGCGGCAGTTCGGTGGCACTGCCTCCTCACACGCCCGGCCGATGACCTCCCCATCCTGTCGTGCGAGGCGCGCCAGTGGACGCCACGTGCACACGGGCGGAGGCGCGCTACGCGACCGTGAACGGGCCAAACATCCCTGCCCGGTAGTGATCGGACACGTTGCAGATCAGCACGTAGACCCCGGGTTCGAGATCCACCGTCAGGGACCCCTCGTCGTCCGCGGCCAACACGTCCGTCTTGCCCACGCTCCCCTCCTCCGAGGCCACGCTACCGTGCACCGGCAGCGAGTCGGGCGCCAGGGCGGTGCGGATGATCAGCAGATTGTGGCCCTCGACGCCGGCATTGCGCACGTCGAACGTCACGGGTCCACGGGGCGCCGTGGCGGCATCCGTCTCGATCGAATACTCATCCAGCGTCACGGTGACGGTCGTCGAGGAGGAGCCCGCTCCCGAGCCTGACGAACATGCCGCGGAGAACGCCGCCAGCCCGACCACCGCCGCCAGCGCCCCAGCCGCTGCCAACCGTCTCCGCATGATTGCCTCCTTCCCCGCCGGCTCAGGCCTCGGACGCCCCTTCGCGGGCGAGCGCCACGGCTTCGTCCACGCTCAGGGCCAGCCCCTCCTCCCACGCGCGCCGGGCCACGTCCTCCGGGAGGTGCTCGCGGGCCTCGGCGGCCGGGTCCCCCTCGAGCAGTCCGCCGATGGCCCCGGGAGGGCCGCCGACGCGCTCCTTGAGGGAGTCCGACGCGCCCGCGAGCCGGATCGCGTCCTCGTGACGGCCCTCCCAGAGCGCCAGGAACGCCAGATCGGTGAACGCGATGCCTATCCCCGTGGGGTTGTTGACCTCGCGAAACAGGTCCAGTGACTCGAGGGCGGCGGACCGGGCCTCCCGCAGGTGGCCCTCGCGGCCGTGGGCGAAGGCCAGCCACAGCAGGTCGAACGCGAGATGGAGGCGGTCCCCGAGCCGTCGCCAGATCGCCACGGTCTCCTCGAGCCGGTCGATCACCGGCCCCCAGTTGCCGGCCTGCGCGTCCTGCATCACCAGCATCGCCTGGACCTGGGCGATCCCGCGCTCGTCGCCGGAGTCGCGGAACAGCTCAAGGCTCTCGTCGAGCAACCGGCCCGCGGCTTCGAGGTCGTCGCCGGCCACGACGAACGCGAAGTTGTACAGGGCCTCCGCGATGGCGCGCGGATCGCCCAGCTCCCGCTCGATCGCCAGGGACTCCTCGTAGCAGGTCCCGGCCTGCTCCCGGTCCTGCTGCCACCAGGCGATCCCCCCCGCCCCGGTCAGGGCCTTGGCCCGGGCCGCCGTCCGGGCCCGTCCCGACGGTGTCGCCAGGAGCTCGTCGAACCACCGCCGTCCCTCGGCCAGGTGGCCGCGCTGCTGCCAGAACCGCCACAACGCGCCGGCGGCCTCCTGGGCCCGCTCGGCCTGGCCGGCCTCGATCGCCCACCGCAGGGCGGCGCGGATGTTCGCGTGTTCCTGGTCGCACCGGTCCAGCCATTCGACCTGGTCGTCGCCGGTGAGATGGGGTTCCGCCTCCAGGGCCAGGCCGAGGAAGTGCTCGCCGTGGCGCCGCCGGGTCACGTCGAGATCCCCGTCCGCCCGGAGCCGCTCCTGGCCGAACTCCCGGATGGTCTCCAGCATGGAGAACCGGGGGTCGCCGTCCGGGGCCTCGATCCTGCGAACCAGCGACATGTCCATCAGGGCCGCGAGCCCGCCGAGCGCGTCCAGGCCGAGCTCCACGGGGTTGCAGACCGCCTCGGCCGACTCGAGCGTCCACCCCCCCCGGAACACCGACAACCGCGCGAACAGGCCCCGTTCCGCCGGCTCGAGCAGGTCGTGGCTCCAGGCGATGGCCCCCCGGAGGGTCCGCTGGCGCTCCGGAAGCGTCCGGCCGCCCGACGTGAGCAGGGAGAGGCTGTCCTGGAGCCGGGGCAGCATCTGCTCCGGCGTCAGGACCTTGGTCCGGGTGGCGGCCAGCTCGATGGCCAGGGGCAGCCCGTCGAGCCGGGCGGTGATCTCCGCCACGGCCGGCGCGTTCCCCTCGGTCACCTGGAACCCGGGACGGACGGCGCGCGCCCGATCGGTGAACAGCTGAACCGCCTCGAAGCGGCGGAGCGTCAGGAGGTCAGGGAGGCGATCGAGATCGGGCGGTTCGAGGGGCGGCACCACGTACTCCTGCTCGCCCCGCAGGGACAGCACGATGCGTGAGGTGACCAGGACCCGCAGCTTGGGGGCCGCGGTGAGGAGCTCCTCGACCACCGGGCTCGCCTCCGCCACCTGTTCGAAGTTGTCGACGACCAGGAGTAGCTCCCGGTCGCGCACGCGATCCTTCAACTCGTCGAGGATCGGACGCCCGGCCACCTCGGGGACCTCCAGGGCCCGGGCCAGGACCGATGGAACCAGCGCGGGGTCGCTCACCGAGGACAGGTCGGCGAAGAAGGCGCCATCCCGGTAATCGGGAAGGACCGCGGCGGCCACCTGCAGGGCCAGGCGGGTCTTCCCGGACCCCCCCGCGCCGGTCAGGGTGAGGAGCCTGGTCCGGGCGAGGAGTCGCCGGACCTCGGCGATGTCCTGGTCCCGGCCCACGAACGACGTCAGCGCGGCCGGGAGGTTGTTCGGCCTGGCATCGACGCTCCGCGGCGGAGGGAAGTCGGACGGCAGGCCCGCGACGACCAGCTCGTGCAGGTGCTCGGGATTGGCGATGTCCTTCAGGCGATGCTCCCCGAGGTCACGGAGCGAGACCCCGTCGGGCAGCGAGTGCTCCACGAGTGCCCGGGTGGCGTCCGAGATCACGACCTGCCCGCCGTGCGCCGCGTCGGCGATCCGGGCGGTCCGGTTCACGTCGATGCCGACGTAGTCGTGCCCGCCGAGCACCCCCTCGCCCGTGTGGACCCCCATCCGGACCCGCACGGGCGCGCCGTGCGCCCAGTCGTGGGCGGCGAGGGCCCGCTGGGCGGCAACCGCCGCCCGGACCGCCCCCAGGGGGCTGCGGAACGCCACGAAGAAGGAGTCACCCTGGGTGCTGACCTCCACGCCGTCGCCGTCCGCGACCGCCCGGCGCACGATCGCGGCGTGGTCGTCAAGGATCGCCGGGTAGCGCTCCCCCAGCTCCTGGAGCAGCCGGGTCGAGCCCTCGATATCGGTGAACAGGAAGGTGACCGTCCCGGTCGGCAGCTCCGCCATGTCGGAGGAGGAATGTAGCCGGTCCTGGGGTCGTCAGCCTCCGTGGTCGTGCGGCTGGGGGGAGCCCGGCCGAGCGCCACGTCCAGACAGCCGTAGCAGACCGCAATGGGGCACTCGGCGCGTTCACAGGCCTCGCACCGCTCGATCCGGTCCTCGCAGGCCGAGCACCGCCCCGTGGTCGGCGCCTCCGCGCTCATCGCTCCTCACTCTGCTCCGGTTCGTGCCGGCCTTCCTGGCGGACCGGCCGGAACGTGCTCGGTCCGGGGCGCATGGCTCGCTCGATCGGCAGGTCGGGGTCACTCGGCGTTGGTGCCTTCCGTCGGCAGGCCCGCGGCCATCCAGTCGAGCTTCCCGTCGGCGTACTCGTAGACCCGGGCGAATCCCATGCCACGCGGCCCGCGGGCTCATGTCTCAGCCAGCGTCCCAGCAGTAGCAGATGACCGGCCGGCTCGGGTCGAGCATGTCCCGCGCGTCCGTCTCGAGCCCGCGGAGCGTCAGGTTGATCGCGCCGGGCAGATGGTCCTCGGCATAGTCGTTGGCGGGCAGCACCTCGACGACCTGTGCGCCCTCGTCCATGAGCTTTCGCACCGTCTCGCGGTCGATCTCCTCAGGCATCCCCGACCTCCGTTCGTCGGCTGCGGTCCCTCAGGTCTTTTCCCCGTCCCTGCCGGACCATGGCCGCTGCCGCGCCCCGCCGAACGCGAACGGGCGGGGCCTCCGAAGAGACCCCGCCCGTTCTGTTCGGCCCGGGGAGCGTTCAGGCCGCCGCAGCGGCAGGCGTCGCCGCCGTCTTCTTCCTGAAGAACTCGCCAGGCTTCCATGGGGTCCCCAGGGCCGGCAGCAGGTACCGGTCGACCCCGTAGTACCCGGCGTTGCGCCAGGCGAGGACCAGGAAGACCTCGACCACGAGGAACAGGGGGTTCACGCCCGCCACTCCCGCCAGCCCGAAGCTGGTGTTCAGCGTGGCGCCGAAGAAGGCCGAGATGCCGGTGAGGATCCCGAGGATCAGCCCGATCCCGATCGCCACCTCGCCGATCGCGATGACCGGCGCGAGCCAGCCGCCGGAGTGCTCGATCCACCGCAGGAACGAGGCGTACCAGCCGTAGTTCACGGCCGCGTGCTCCCCGCCCGCTCCCTGCAGGGCGAACCCGGCGAACCCCTTCAGCCCCGCCGAGCTGCGGAGCCACGACTCCTGGGTGAACCCGAGCTTCCAGTTGAAGGTGCCACCGGAGGTCCCGGTGATCTTCTCCCAGCCGGCGTGCAGCCACTGGTACCCGAGCCAGACCCGGAGCACCAGCCAGAACGGAGCCGACGCGGGTGAGGCGAACAGCCACCTCGCCACCTTGGGCTCCTGGTAGTAGGTGATGGACCGTGCCATCTCGCTCCCTCCTTCTTGCATGACAACTCCATGATCGGCACGGAGACGCCGGAGCCATCAGGCCGACCGCCCCGGATCGGCCTGGGACCTTTCGGGACCATGTCGGGACCCTCACGGGACCCTCGGCGGCCGACCGCCAAGGGACCACAACGGTCAGGGCCGATCGGGCCGCGCTCACGGTCTCGTAGGGAATCGACCGGCTCTCGCCGGCGGAACTCCTGCACCGGGGAGCTCAGGCGCCGGGGGTGGTCGTGTGGCGCGCCAGGTACGCGGCGGCCTCCGCCCGGCGGGCCACCTCGAGCTTCGAGAGGATGCTCGAGACGTAGTTCTTCACGGTCTTCTCCGCCAGGTGGAGCTCGTCGCCGATCTCCCTGTTGGTCCGGCCGTCCGCCACGAGCGTCAGGATGCGCTCCTCCTGCGGGGACAGCCGGGCGAGCTTCTCGTCGCGCATCAGGTGCTTGCCCTTGCGCAGGCGATCCAGGACCGCGGAGGTCACCGCCGGGTCGAGCAGGCTCTGGCCTTCCCCGACCGCGCGGATGGCCCGCAGCAGGTCGCCCGACTTCACCTGCTTGAGCACGTAGCCGGAGGCGCCGGCCATGATCGATGCGAACAGGGCCTCGTCGTCGGCGAACGAGGTCAGCATCAGTACCCGGGTGGCCGGACGCCGGGCCCGGATCTCGCGGGTGGCCTCGATGCCGCTGCCGTCGATGAGGCGCACGTCCATGACGACGACGTCCGGCCGGGATCGCTCGGCCTCGTCGATGGCCTCCCGGACCGACCCCGCCTCGGCGGTCACCACGATGTCGTCGGCTGCCTGGAGCAGCGCCCGGATGCCGCCGCGGACGACCTCGTGGTCGTCGACGAGCATCACCCGCAGGGGGACCTGTCCGCTCACGCCCCGATGGTCCCACCATCGGCCACTGACGTCAGCCTTCGGTGGGAGGGATGTTCCAGCGCGGACCGGACCCGCTCGACGAAGTCGCGCACGGTGGCCTCGGCGACCCGGTGGAGCAGGGCGCGGTCGGCCGCCCGGCCGAGCGCGCCCGCCGGGGGCACGTACCGCCCGCTCATCGACAGCTGGCTGCGCTCCGGGCCGAACGGCGCGATCTCCAGGTCCCCATCCATGACCGGGAGCAGGCTGGAGCCGCGCTCCGCCGCCCACCGCACCGGGATCACCGTCTTGGCCGGGACGCGGATCGGCTCCCCGACCTCGACCTCCACCCGGCGCCGGACCCGCAGGCTCGAACCGAAGCCGACCTCGGCCATCAGCACGCGCCCGCGTTCCTCGGAGTCGCCGGCCAGGTTCGGCATCCACGACGCGGGGTCGTCGAGCAGCAAACCCTCGGCCTGGTCGAAGGGCGTCGCCAGCTCCGTGAAATAGCGCACGAACATGCAACCCATGGTGCGGCCCGCCGATCCCGGTTCCTCGGGTCCAAGGTCCCGTCCCAACCGGGACCATCGCCCCCGTGCCTCCCGCCGCCCGCCGCCGACCATTCGACGCGACGGATCGACGCGACGGAACGACGGAGGAGGATTCGACATGAAGCGATTGATCGTGTTCGGCGTCGTGGGCGCCGCCATCGCCCTGCTGGGGGCGGCCTGTTCCGCTTCGAGCGGGACCCAAACGCAGGGTGGCGGCGAGGGCACCGCGCTGGCCATTCGACTGAAGGAGCTGGCCATCCAGCCGGCCACCATCCAGGTGCCCGCGGGCGAGCCGGTGACGCTGAACATCTCGGACGTCGGCGCGGCGCAGCATTCGTTCGCCGTCGACCTCGGGAGCCGCGTGCTGCAGACCGACATGCTGAACCCGGGCGGAACGGCGACGCTGGAGCTCCCGGCCCTCGACGCGGGGAGCTACCAGGCATGGTGCACGGTTCCGGGGCACCGGGAGGCCGGGATGCAGGCGACGCTCGTGGCGGCATCCGGGAACGGTTCCGGCGGCGCCTCCGGCAACGGCGAGATGGGCGGCATGGGTATGGGTGGGAACGGCGCCAGCGGCGACCAGCTGGGTGACGGCATGACCGCCGAGCAGATGGCCGCGATGCACGAGAAGTCCATGACCGCGTTCCCGGCGACGACCGACGGCCTCGGCGGCCAGGCACTTCCATACGTCACCGACCAGCAGGGAGTGAAGCGGTTCCAGCTGACGCTGACGCAGACCACGTGGCAGGTCGACCCGACGCACCGGGTCCAGGCCCTGACCTACGACGGCGGCGTGTCCGGCCCGGAGATCCGGGTCCACCAGGGCGACCGCATCCGGCTGGAGGTGACGAACCGCTCGCCCCAGCCGACCACGGTGCACTTCCACGGGCTGACGGTGCCGAACGCCCAGGACGGCGTTCCCTACATCACCCAGGACCCGATCATGCCGGGCGACACGTTCACCTACCAGTTCAGGGTCGTGGACCCGCCGGGGACGTACATGTACCACTCGCACTTCAACTCGGCGGAGCAGGTCGGCCGTGGGCTGTACGGCGCCTTCGTCGTCGAGCCCAGGCACCACACGTGGGACGAGGAGTACACCGAGGTCCTCGGCGACGGGCCGCTCGGGTACACGATCGACGGGAAGGGCTGGCCGGCCACGGCGCCCCTCACCGCGAAGCTGGGCGATTGGGTGCTGATCCGGATGATGAACGCCGGACAGATGCTGCACCCGATGCACCTGCACGGCTACCACTTCCAGGTGGTGGCGGAGGATGGCGCGACGCTCGACCACCCCTACAGCGCGGACACGCTGGTGGTCGCCCCCGGCGAGCGGTTCGACGTGCTGGTCCACGCCACGCACCCCGGCGTGTGGGCGTTCCACTGCCACATCCTGTCCCACGTCGAGGGGCCGCAGGGCATGTTCGGGATGGCGACGGCCCTGATCGTGAAGTAGGCGGGGACGCCACGGGGGCCGCCGCGGCTCCTCCGTCGAACCGCCTACGCCAGCGGCAGCCGCACCCGAACGGTCGTCCCGGCTCGGGGGGAGCTCTCGATCGAGAGGCTCCCCCCGAGCGCTTCCGCACGGCCGCGCAGGTTGTCGAGCCCCTGGCCGCCGGGCCGCACCGCGCCCGGGTCGAACCCCCTCCCGTCGTCGTCGATCTCCAGCACCGCCTGGTGGTCGGCCGCGACCAGTGCCAGCCGGCACGTCGCGGCCCCGGCATGACGGCCCACGTTCGACAGGGCCTCCCGGGCCAGCTGGACGACGTCCCCCGCCTTCGAGGACAGCTCCGACGCCACCCGGGTGTCGACGTCCACGACCGTGGTGACCCCGGTGCGCTCCTCGAACTCCGCCGCCAGCGACCGGAGGGCCTGGTCCAGCTGTCGGTCCGCCAGGATCCCCGGCCGGAGCCCGAAGATGTAGTTCCGGAGGTCCCGGATGGCCCGGTCGATCTCGCCGACGGCGTCCTCCATGCGCCGCTCGATCTCGGGGTCGCGGGCCAGCGCCGCGGTTCCCTGCAGGCCCATTCCCACGGCGAACAGGGCCTGGATCACGCCGTCGTGCAGTTCCTTGGCGATGCGCTCCCGATCCTCGAGCACCAGGAGCCGGCGGACCTCCTCCTGGGCCCGGGCGTACTCGACGGCCACCGATGCCTGCTGGGCGAACGCCTGGAGGGCGGCCGCGTCGGCGTCGTCGAAGGGATGGCCGTCGACGCCGTTCCCCACCGAGAGCGTGCCCACGGGCCCCTCGGTCCCGGCCAGCGGAACGAAGACTGCCGGGCCGATGCTCCCCGCCCCCACCAGCGGCTGGGCGGTGCGCGGGTCCGCCGAGGCGTCCGCCACGACCACCGGACGACCGGTCCACACGACCTCGCCGGAGATCGACTTGGCAAGGGGGAACGAGGTGCCTCGAAGGCCCTCCGCGGCCTCGCCGTCCACCGCGATGAGGAGCAGGTGCTCGGGTCCCGACGGAACGGCCACCGTCGCCAGGTCCGCGCCGAGGAGCTCGCGGGCCCGGCGGGCGACCAGGTCCAGGACCTCCTCCAGGGGCCGCCCCGAGACGGTCGCCGTGGCGATCTCCGCCATCGCCTGAAGCCGCAGCTCGCGCTGGCGGGATTCCGCGTGGAGCCGGGCGTTCTCGATGGCCACGCCGGCCTGGGCGGCGAGCACCTCGATCGTGCGCTCGTCCTCCTCGGTGAACTCGTCGGCGCCCTGCTTCTCGGTGAGGTAGATGTTGCCGAACAAGCGCCCCCGGGCCTTCACCGGCGCGCCGAGGAACGAGCGCATCGGTGGGTGGTTCGGGGGGAACCCGTACGACCGGGGATCGCGGGAGATCTCGGGGAGGCGCAGGGTCCTCGCGTCGCTGATCAGCACTCCGAGGATCCCCCGGCCGACCGGCGGGTGGCCGATGCGGGCCCGGTCGGATGGCTCGATGCCGACCGTGATGAACTCGGTGATCAGCCCCTCCGGCCCCAGCACCCCCAGGGCACCGTACCGGGCGTCGGTCAGCGACATCGCCAGGGCCACGATCCGCTGCAGGACCGCGTCCAGCGACAGCTCGGAAGCCAGCGTGAGGCCCGCCTGCAGCAGCGCATCGGTGCGATCCGCGGGGGCCTCCGGAAAATCCGCCACGAAGCGGAACGGTACCGGACGGTTACCCCCGGTGTGTTAACGGTCTCGGACGGGCTCCTCAGGGTGTCGAGGGGACGAGCCCGGCCAACCACGTGCGGTAGTTCGCCACGTTGGCGAGCGGGACCGCGGCATGCTCGCACGTCATCGGATCGGCACAGGAAGGGTTGCCCTCCATGGTGAAGTAGTCGAACCGGCAGCCCTCGCAGAACACGTCGAGCTCCTCGGGCAGGTGCGCACAATCGCCCCACGAGCAGCTGCGTTCACCCTCGCCCGTGGCGAAGTCGTAGGAGCAGCCCGAACACCTCCGAAATTCCTGCCACCTGGCCATCGAATCCCACCTCCGTCTCGGACAGGGCCGCTCAGGCCGCCACGGCCGCCGGCTCCGCCACGGTGATCAGCACGGCCGGCGGTTGCCGTAGCGAGTTGTGGACCGTGCACAGGTCGACCACCCGCTCCAGCGCCGTGCTCAGCGCGCGCGGCAGCGCGACGGGCACGTACACCCGGATCCACACCCGGGCGACCCTGGGCGGGCGGTCCTCGGCCATCTCGAACCCGGACTCCACCCGAAGGCCCTTCGAAGGGATGGCGTGGCGTCCCAGGAAGCGCTCGGCGTAGAAGGCGACACACGAAGCCAGCCCGGCCACGAACAGCTCGGTCGGCGTCGGCCCGGCGTCGGCCCCTCCGGCCTCGGCCGGCTGATCGACGATGAACTCGTGGTCGCGGACCGACACACGGAACCGATCCCGCTCGATGTGGTCGACGAGAATCTCCGTCACCTGCCTCACCTCCGTCGAGGACACCCCTTGCGCCCGCCTCCCGGGCCGACACTCCGGCTCACTGATTGAACTTCCGTCCTGCCGCCAGCGTGACACCGGCCTCGAGGTGGGAAGTACGGCCGAATGGCCCGTCCGCTTAGGGGCGAGCGGCGGGAACGCTCGCCCGGACGCCCCCCGGACCCGGGGCCTTCCTCCCTCCTCCGCGTCATCGCGATCGCGGAGCATGGCCCGGGAGGTGAGCTCAATGATCGGAATTCCGCTTCCGCCAACAAACCCAGCGGCCCACGTGGAGTCAGGGATCGTCGGCGCGTTGGTCGCGTTGCTCTTTGTGCTCCTGGTAGGGGCCATCCTGCTCGTCGGCGTGCTGGTGGACCGGCGTACGACGCGGGCGTCCGTGACGGCGCCCAAGGCAACCGATGTGTTGCCCCGGGCAGCCCGACCAGGGGGTCCAACGATTCTGGTGAAGCCCCGGCCGCGCGCAGCGGCGCGGTCTTGACTCGGAGTCGCGCCCGGCACGGCCTCGGCATCGCGGAGGTCTTCGGTCGCGACGCACTGAGGGCTGACCAGAAACGACTCGAGACCATCGCGGAAGGAGATCGAGATGCAGGAAGCGTTCACGAAGGAGCGGGCCCAGGAGATCGGGAACCGCATCGGGATCCTGTGGGATCACGCCACGTTCTCGGTCGAGGAGTTCCGCAAGGGGCTCGACGTCGAACTGGAGCACGGGAGCCGGAACCCGCTCACCGACGTGACAGGCGACGACCCCGAGCTCACCGGCAAGATCGTGTGGGCTCACCTGATCGAGGCACCCGACTACTACGAGCGTCTCGCGCGGATGGAGTCAGAGGCGGACGTGGAACGCGCCCTCGAGCTCGAGCAGCCCGTCGAGCCCCGCGCGGCAGCGATGCCGAGGGCACGCGCGATTGGCCCGAGGCCGGGGCAGCACGTGATCAGTCGGCGCGAAATGCCGCTCGCCCTGGGGCGGGCGCCCGGCTCCTCGAGGCTACGTGGCGACCGCGTCGCCCGCCGCGCCGAGCATGCTCGGGTGGTGAGCCTTCGCAGCCTGGGCGCGGAGCGTGCCCGCTACCCGCTGGACGAAGTCCCGGACGGTGGCCTCGGCCACACGGTGGAGCAGCGATCGGTCGATCGCCTCCCCGAGAGCTCCGTACGGTGGCGTGTACACCCCGCTCATGGCCAGGTGACTGCTGCCCGGTCCGAAGGGCGCGAGCTCAAGGTCACCCTCCATGGAAGGCAGGGGGCTGTGGTCCGCTCCGGTGGTCCACCGGACCGGCACGACGGTTCGGCTGGGGACGCGCAACGGCTCGCCCACGGTGACCTCCACGAGCTTGCGGACGTGCAGTCCCCTGCCGAAGCCCACCTTGGTCAGCAGGTGCCGGCCATGCTCGTCGGTCTCCTCGACGAGTCCCGGGAGCCAGGAGGCAGGGTCCCGAACAAGCACGGCCTCCGCCGCCCGGAACGGCAGATCGACGTTCTCGAAGGAGCGCACGAACATGCGATGAGCGTGCGCCGTCGGCATCACGCGTCACCGGGTCGAACGGCCCGGAGTTGCGGGCCCGTCCGGCCCCCCGAGTCCGAGCGCCATCCGGCCTTCTCATCGAGGGCCTGCCGGACCTGCCTCCGGGCGAGCCCGCCGTTCACGCTGTCAATCGGATGCCGTTGATTTCGGCGAGGTCGCCCGCGCCTCGAAGAGGAGGTGGAGGATGAACACGTACATCGAGGGGTTGATGGCCGACGTCGTGGCCAGGAACCCGGGGGAGGTCGAGTTCCACCAGGCGGTCCGGGAGGTCGCCGAGTCCGTGCAGATCGCGCTCGGGCGCCATCCGGAGCTCCGTGACGCGAAGATCCTCGAGCGGATCATCGAGCCCGAGCGGGTGGTCATGTTCCGGGTCCCGTGGGTGGACGACTCGGGCGAGATCCAGATCAACCGCGGGTACCGGATCGAGATGAACAGCGCGATCGGGCCCTACAAGGGGGGACTGCGGTTCCACCCGACCGTCTATCTCGGACTGCTCAAGTTCCTGGCGTTCGAGCAGGTGTTGAAGAACGCGCTGACGACGCTGCCCATGGGCGGGGGGAAGGGCGGAAGCGACTTCGACCCGAAGGGGAAGTCCGAAGGGGAGGTCATGCGGTTCTGCCAGTCGTTCATGACCGAGCTGCAACGCCACATCGGGCAGTTCACCGACGTGCCGGCCGGCGACATCGGCGTGGGCGGCCGGGAGATCGGCTACCTGTTCGGCCAGTACAAGCGGATCCGCAACGAGTTCACCGGCGTGCTCACCGGCAAGGGCCTCGGCTGGGGCGGCTCGCTGGTCCGCCCGGAGGCGACCGGCTACGGCGCCGTGTACTTCGCCGAGGAGATGTTGAAGACGCGGGGCGACAGCCTCGAGGGCAAGACCTGCCTGGTGTCGGGCAGCGGCAACGTCGCCCAGTACACCGTGGAGAAGCTGCTGCACATGGGCGCCAAGCCGGTCACGGTGTCGGACTCCGGCGGGATCGTCCACGACCCCGACGGCATCGACTTCGAGAAGCTCGGCTGGGTCATGGAGCTCAAGAACGAGCGGCGGGGCCGGATCCGCGAGTACGTGGATCGCTTCCCCGGGGCCACGTTCTCGCCGGTCGACCCACAGGCGGACTACAACCCGCTGTGGGCCGTAGCGGCCGACTGCGCCTTCCCGAGCGCCACGCAGAACGAGATCGGGGCGAAGGACGCCGCCAACCTGTTGAACGGTGGCGTGTTCGTCGTGGCGGAGGGCGCGAACATGCCGACGGTCCCGGACGGTGTCGAGCAGTTCCTCGGAGCAGGAATCCTGTACGGCCCGGGCAAGGCCGCGAACGCCGGCGGGGTGGCGGTGTCGGGGCTCGAGATGTCGCAGGACTCCCTGCACCTGTCGTGGCCGCGTGAGGAGGTCGACCACCGGCTGAAGGACATCATGAAGGCGATCCACCAGCAGTGCCGGGAGACCGCCGAGGAGTACGGCGACCCCGAGAACTACGTAGCCGGCGCGAACATCGCCGGCTTCCTCAAGGTCGCTCGCGCGATGCTGGATCAGGGCATCGTCTGACGCGAGGGAATTGCCGGGGCCGGGGCCGCTGGAGCCCCGGCCCCGCACCGCCGGAGCCCCGGCCCGGCACCAGGAGCTGCTCGTGCGCGGCGTTGCGGCTTGCTCGAGCTGAGTTCGCGGTGGTCAGCCCGTCGCGAGGGTCAGCTTCCCGCCGCGGCGGACCCCGCCCGTTCCCCTGACGAGCTCCAGCGGCCCCGCGTCGACGGCGGGAAGCCACGAGCGGAGGCTGGCCCGCCACAGGGCTCGTTCGCGCGTGCCGCCGTCCGAACGGACTCCGTCGATGCCGCCCCGCTCGACGAGCTTCAGCAGCAACGGTCCCAGCTGGTCCTGGTAGTGGCGCATGCACGCCTCCGGATGGACTCCGGGCCACGAGTAGCACGAGACCACCGTCCGGCGGTGCTCGGCCGGGATCCCACGCGGGATCGTGTGCTCCCAGGCCGGGTCGTCCGGCGGCAACGTCCACCGGTCGAGGTCCCCCTGCGGGATCCCCTCGATGCTCCGCACCGTCGGGGGGTCCGCGTCGAGCAGGTAGGGGTCGACGACGAGATCGCACACCACGGCGTGCGCGGGGAGCCAGGCAAGCCAGGCGTTGGGAACCAGGGGGCGGGTCGTGTCCGACCGCCGGCTCGCGTCGACCAGCACGTCCGTCGACCACAGGAGGCTGCGCATCGCCCGGGCGTCGTCCGTGACGTTGCGGCCCACCACGGTGACGAGCGGCCCCGGGAGGCCCAGTTCGGTGAGGGCCCGGTTCCGGGACGGGTTGCCGTACTTCGTGGCCGCCTCCACCGCGTGCTTGCCCACGGTGCCCGCCCCCAGGACCGTGACCCTGACCGGTCCCCGGCCGGGCCGGGTGAGGCGGGGACACGTCCGGGCCAGCGCGTCGAACGCCGCCTCCACGCCGTTCCAGCCCACCGCGCGCATGTTCTCGACCAGGCGGTGGCCCTCGTCGTTGGCCAGCGAATCCAGGCTGACGGCCTCGAGCCCGAGCTCCCGGAGGCGGGCGACCCGGGCCGGCCGCGTCGGGAAGTGCAGCATCGAGACGAGCGTGGCCCCGGTCCGCATCCACGCGAGCCGGTCCTCGGGGGCCCGGAGGATCACGACCACGTCCTGGGCGAAGGCCGCACGCTGGTCCGCCACCACCACCAGAGCCGAGGTGGCGCGGTAGTCGTCGTCGGTGAACCCCATGGCGCCGCCGATCCCCGACTCCACCACCACCGGACACCCCGCGCCCGCCAGCAGCCCGATCAATCCCGGGAGGAAGTCCCGCCGCTCGCCCCGCTCCAGGTGCATCCTGGGAAAGCCGAACGAGAGGCCAGGCTCGGGCCGGCGCGCCGTCGGCACGCCGCCGGCCGGATAGGGGCGGGGCCTCATCGGAGGTGGGCCTTCCGCCACCGGGACAGCTCGCCCCTCGCAACGGCGCGCTCGTAGTAGTGGCCGTGGGACTCGTCCCAGTCCTCAACGGGCCGTTCCAGGATCACCCGCAGGACCGGCTCGACCTGGTGGCTGTACACCTCCATGCAGGCGAGCGGGTCCACGCCCGGCCACGAGTAGCACGACACGGCGACCCGCCGGTTGACGGTGTCGATCCGGGGGTCCATGGAGTCGTAGACGGGGTCGTCCGCGAGGAACACGTACTGGTCGAGGGTTCCCTCCGGGACCCCCTCGATCCCCTTGACGTGCGGCGGGACGGCCGTGAAGTCGTACGGGTCCGCAGCCAGGTCCAGGACCACGGCGTGCTGCGGGAGGGCCTCGCACCACTCGTTGGGGATCACCGGTTCGGTGTGGTCGAGCCGCCTGGTGGCGTCCACGAGCACGTCGGTGCGCTCCAGCCGGGACAGCATGGTGTTCTCGTCCCGGGTCACGTCGTAGTCGAGCACCGTCACCTCCGCGCCCAGGACGTGGTGCGCCACCAGACGCCGGTGCAGCGACTCGTCGCCGAAGCGCGTGGCGGCCCGGACGGCGTGTCCGGCCACGGCCCCCGCTCCCAGGATGGTCACCCGGATCGGCCCCCGGGCCGGGGAGTCGAACCGCCGGTGGGTCCGTTGCAGCTCGCGAAACGCCGCGCGCATGCCGTTCCACCCGACGGCTCGCATGTTCTCGACCAGGCGGTGCCCGAGATCGTCCTCGATCGAGTCGAGGCTCACGCAGCGGATGCCGAGCTGGGAGAGCAGCGCGACCCGACCGGGCCTCGTCGGGTAGTGGAGCATCGCGACGAGGATGGACTCGGGCCGCACGGCGCGAAGGGCGGCTTCGGGGGGACACCGGACCTGGACGACGACGTCCTGCGAGCAGCAGTCCTCGTGGGAGCCGACCTTCACGATGGGCGAGACGACGAGGTATTCCTTGATCGGCACGCCCATCCCTTCGCCGTACCCCTCCTCCACGACGATCAGCTGGGCGCCGGCGGCGGCGAGGTCGGCCATCAGGCAGGGGAGGAACGCCCGTCGCTCGCCCTCCTCGAGGTGCATCAGCGGGAATCCGAACGTCGTTGGCATACGCACCTCCCTCACGGCGAGTCTCGCGACCGCGTGGCTCGAGATCACAGGGCGAGTGGCCCCGTACGCGAGGGACCAGCGGCGCCGATGCCTGGAAGGAACCAGCCGATCCCCTCCTGGGCGCGGGTGTCCTCAGAGGTAATTGGCCTTGCGAGCCTGAGACTCGAGCTCGTCGCGGAAGTCGGGGTGCGCGACCGCGATGAGGGCTCGGGCCCGCTCGCCGATGGTGCGTCCGTACAGCTCGGCGACGCCGTACTCCGTCACCACGGTCCGCGCGTGTGCCCGGGTGGTCACGACGCCGGCCCCCTCACGGAGGCCGAGGACGATCCGGGAGACCTTGCCGTGCGCCGCGGTCGAGGGGAGCGCGATGATGGCCCGCCCCTCCTCCGCGAGCGCTGCGCCACGGACGAAGTCCATCTGCCCGCCAACCCCGCTGTACAGCCGGTGCCCGATCGAGTCGGCGCACACCTGGCCCGTGAGATCCACCTCGATGGCCGAGTTGATGGCGGTCATGCGCCGGAACTGCCGGATGCGATGCGTGTCGTTCGTGTAGTCGGCGGGTCGCATCTCGACCATCGGATTGTCGTCGACGAAACCGTACAGGCGGCCGGTCCCCATCATGAAGTTGGCGACGATCTTCCCGCGGTCCAGCTCCTTGCGGACGCCCGTGACCGCGCCGGCCTCCACGAGGTCGACCACGACGTCGGTGAACATCTCCGTGTGGAGCCCGAGGTCCTTCTTCTCCCGCAGGAAGTCGGCGGTGGCGGCAGGGATCGCACCGATGCCCATCTGCAGGCAGGCGCCGTCCGGGACGAGGTCGGCCACGTACCCGCCGATGCGCCGTTCGGTCTCGCCGATCTCCTCGACGACGTGCTCGTACGGCGGCACGTCGACCTCGACACCGTAGTCGATCTGATCCACGTGCACGAAGCTGTCCCCCAGAGTTCTCGGCATCCCGGCGTTCAACTGGGCGATGACCGTGGTCGCCGTCCGGACGGCCGCGAGGGTTGCCTCGACCGACGTCCCCAGCGAGCAGTACCCGTGCTCGTCGGGCGGCGAGACGTTGATGAGCACGGCGTCGAGCGGCATCGCCCCGCTCACGAACAGATCGGGGATGTCGTGGAGGAAGACGGGCACGTAGTCGGCCCGCCCCTCGTTCACCGCGGCCCGGGCGTTCGGGCCGATGAACAGGGCCACGTGCCGGAAGTGCCCATCCATCTCCGGCGCCAGGTGCGGCCCCGGCCCCTCAACGTGGAGGTGCACCATCCGCACGCCCTCGAGCTCCGGCGCCCGGGCGACCAGCGCATCGAGCAGCACGGAAGGGACGGCCGCCGCCGCCTGCACGTACACCCGGTCTCCGGAGCGAATCACGGAGACCGCCTCCTCGGCCGTCGCGCTCCTCATGTCTCGGGAAGTCTACGGACGTCCATCAGCCCGGTAGACGCGACGGCGAAGCCTCCACCAACGACGGGGAAGACCGGCCGGAAGGTCATCCGGCCGGGTTCACGTTCACGGAAGCTCGTCCCGAGCGGCCGGGACTCACTTGACGACGGTGACTGGGACGTGCGCGAGGTGCAGCACCTTGTGGGCGACGCTCCCGAGGAGCAGCCCGGAGAGGTCTCCGTGCCCCCTCGAGCCCATGACGATGAGCCCCGCGTCCTCCGCCTCGGCGGCGTGGACGATCTCGCTCGCGACCAGGCCGCGCAGCGCTCTCCGCACCTCGGGACGCGCGCTGAGGCCGCGGTCCTTGAGCTCACGAACTGCCCGGTCGGCCACGTCCGAGGCCTCATCCGGCGACTCCGCCTCGACCGCGATCCCCCATCCGACGATCTCGGGAGCCACGTGGACCACGACGACCTCGCTGCCGAATACCCCGGCCAGCTCCGCGGCTACGAGGACGGCACGGTCCGAGCAGCCGGATCCGTCCACCGCGACGACCATCCTGTCGAACATCGCACTCCCTCCTTCGCGATTCCCGGGCGGACCCCGGCCCACCCCCCTGCACCGAGCGTCGCAGGACCGACCGCACCGGATCACGGACGAAGGACCCGTCCCCGACGGGACTCGTCCCGCGTCGTCGGGCGCTCGGCGGCGCGTCGCGGGCAGGCGTGCGCGCGGGGGCCGAGGGTCCCCTCCCGGGCGGGACCCTCGGCCCTCGGGCCGCCCTCGCCGCGCCCATACGGTGCAGATGCGCAGACCCATGCGCCTGTCACCGAGGAGGTGGCACCCATGAGGCGCGTCGTGAAGGACGTGATGTCGAAGACGGTGGCCGTGGTCACCGCGGACACGCCGTTCAAGGAGATCGCCCGGCGACTGGCCGAGCACCGGGTGGCGGCGCTCCCTGTGGTCGACGCCCGCGACCGGGTCGTCGGCATCGTGTCCGAGGCCGATCTGCTGCTCAAGGAGGAGCATCCGGAGCCCGAGCCCCACCGTCTGCTGGAACGCAGGCGGAGGGCCGCCGAGCGCGACAAGGCGGCCGGCGTCAAGGGCCGGGACGTGATGTCCTCGCCGGCCGTGACGATCGGCCCGGACGCGCCGCTCGCCGATGCGGCGAGGCGGATGCACGAGGGCGGGTTCCGCTCGCTCCCGGTCGTCGACGAGACGGGCCGAGTGCTCGGCATCGTGGCGCGACGGGACCTGCTCCGGGCGTTCCTCCGTCCCGACCGGGAGATCCAGGAGGAGATCGAGGACGAGATCGTCCGCGACCAGCTGTGGATCGATCCGGAGGCGGTGACCGTGTCGGTCGCCGACGGCGTCGTGGAGCTGCGGGGCCGGGTGGACCGGGCCAGCATGGCCTCGATGCTCGTTCGCATGGTGTACGGCGTGGAGGGCGTCGTCCGGGTGGTCGACGGGCTCTCGTCCGAATTCGACGACATCGATGCGCGGCCCTACTTCCCCGCGCCATGGGGCCTCATCTCGTACGGGGCGAGATGATGCGGACGCATCCGATGTTCCAGCGGATCCTGGCGGGGACCGACGGCTCGCTCCGGGCCGAGGAGGCCGTCCGGCAGGGAGCCCGGCTGGCCCGGGTCACGGGCGCCGCCTTCGAGGTCGTCCACGTGGCTCGCCCGGGTGCTCGCGGGATGGAAGCCGGGCACGAGCGGCTGGCCGGGGCCGACCGCTTTCTGCACGAGGCCAGGATGATCGCCGCGAAGGAGGAGGTCGAGGCCGACGTCCGGGTCCTCGTGGGTGATCCCGCCGAGACGCTGGCGGCGGAGGCCCGACGGCGGTGGACCGACCTCGTCTGCGTCGGGCCCGACGCCGGGTTCCTCGAGAAGCCGCACGTCCTCGGCGGGGTGACCGTTCGCCTCGTCCACCTGGGATCGAGCCCCGTCCTCGTGAGCCGGCCGGCCACCGAGCGAACGAGGCGCAGGTTCCCGTCCCGGGTGCTGGCCGCCGTCGACGGCTCGGCCGGCTCGCTGGAGGCGGTCGGGCTGGCCGCGGCGCTCGCGGCCGCCGCCGGAGCGGAGATGCGGATCCTGCACGTCGTTCCCGTGTTCCGCGCCCACGGCGTCGGATGGACCGAGGCCGGCGACCGGGAAGGGTTCGAGCCCCTCGAGCCGGCGGTGGAGCTGGCCCGGGACGTCGGCGTGGCAGCCGCCCGCGAGATGTCGATGGGGCGCCCGGGTCCCGCGATCGCCGCGGCGGCCCTGGAGTGGGACGCGGACCTCATCGCCGTGGGCGACCGCGGGCTGAGCGGTCTGGGGCGGGTCGCGCTGGGAAGCGTAAGTGACTGGGTGGTCCGGCACTCGGGTCGGTCGGTCCTCGTGGTCCGCAGGCCGCCACCGCACCGCGGCGGCTGACCCCAGTCCGCCGGGCTGCGGCGCAGGGGTCAGCGGCGCCGCGCGGAGAGCGGCGAGGTCGGCGCGGGCGACTCCACGCGGACCCGCGCGTCGACCACGGTCACGCCGTCGGGCCCTGCCATCACGGGGTTCAGGTCCATCTCCGCGATCTCAGGATGGGCTTCCACCAGGGCCGACACGCGCAGCAACAGGTCCTCTACCGCCGCGATGTCGGCGGCCGGGGCGCCCCTGTATCCCTGGAGAAGCGGGAACGTGGCGAGCGAGCGGACCATCTCGCCGGCGTCGGGCTCGGCGAGCGGAGTGATCCGCACCGCCACGTCGTTGAGCAGCTCGGCCGCGGTTCCGCCGGCACCGCAGGCGAGGACCGGCCCGAACAGCGGGTCGTGCACGACCCCCACCAGGATCTCCACCCCCGGAGGGACCATCCGCTGAACGAGGAACCGGTCGACGGCGTGCCCCAGCCCGCCGACGCGTGCGGCCATGTCCCGCGCCGCCTCGCGGACCTCTGCCGCGTCCAGCAGCCCGGTCCGCACCGCGCCGGCCTCGGTCTTGTGGACCAGCCCGGACGCGATGGCCTTCAGCGCGACCGGCCCGCCGAGCGCCAGCGCCGCCGCTGCGGCGTCCTCGGGCGTCGAGGCCAGGCGAAACTCCGCGAGCGGCAGCCCGTAGCACCCGAGGAGCTCCGCCACCTCCGCGGGCCCGAGCCACCCGGCGCCCCCGGCCAGGGCCGAGGCGATGACGGCGTTCGCCTCGTCGTCGCGGGCCTCCGCGAACTCGCGGATTCGGCCCTCCGGGCGCACGCGCCACTCCCCGTAACGCACCGCTCGGGCCAGGGCCCGGGCTGCCTCCTCCGGGAACTCGTAGGTGGGGATGCGCCCGGGCTCCGCGGTCAGTTCCTGCCGCACGCGCCGGGACGACATGAACACCGACAGCACCGGGATGGACCCGTCGAGCGCGTCCGCCGCCTCGCGGATCGCCGTCGCCACCTCCTCGGGGCGGGTCACGAGGGGCGGGATGAAGATGGCCACCAGTGCGTCGACGCCGCTCCGGGCGACGATGCCCATGGTCCTGCGGTAGTCGTCGCCCGAGGCGGAGGCGATCGTGTCCACGGGGTTCGCCAGCGCGGCCTCGGGGGGAAGGAACTCCGCCAGGGCCCGCCGGGCCTCGTCCGGGAGCGGCGGGACCGCCAGGCCTTCGGCCTCGCAGGCGTCCGCGCAGAGGACCCCCGGCCCGCCGGCGTTCGTCACGATCCCCACCCTCCGTCCGGCCGGCACCGGCTGGTTCGCGAGCAGAGTGGCAACGTCGAACATCTCCCCCAGGGTGTCGGTCCGGATCACGCCGGCCTGGTGGAACAGGGCGTCGACGGTGAGGTCGGAGGCCGCGAGGAGCGCACCGGTATGGGAGGACGTGGCGCGGGCCCCGGCCTGGGACCGCCCGCTCTTCACGGCCACGATCGGCTTGGTCCGGCCCACCCGCCGCGTGATGCGGGCGAACTTCCGCGGGTTCCCGAAGGACTCCAGGTACAGCAGGATGAGGTCGGTGTCGGAGTCGGCCTCCCAGTACGACAGCAGGTCGTTGCCGGAGATGTCGGCCTTGTTCCCGACCGAGACGAAGGACGACAGTCCGAGGCCGAGCGCCGAGGCCCGATCGATCACCGCGAGGCCCAGGGCTCCGCTCTGCGACAGGAACCCGACCCGACCCGCCGAGGGGAACTCCGGAGCGAACGTGGCGTTCAGCCGGACGTCGTGATGGGTGTTGAGGACGCCCATGCAGTTCGGGCCGATCAGCCGCATGCCGTACCGTCGGCACGTCTCCAGGACGTCGCGCTCGCGTTCGCGACCCTCCTCCCCGGTCTCGCCGAAGCCCGACGAGATCACCACCAGTGCCCGAACGCCCTTGCGTCCGCATTCCTCGGCCACCGGCACGACGTCGTCCACGGGCACGACCACCACGGCGAGGTCGACGGGGCCCGGGACGTCGAGGACGCTGGGGAACGCGGGCACGGACTGGACCACCTCGGCCTTCGGATTCACCGGGTAGACCGGGCCGTTGAACACTGTGGCCAACAGGTTGTGGAACACCTCGCCCGCGATGCCGACGCGTTGCCGGGAGGCGCCGATCACGGCCACCGACCGGGGCCACAGGAATCCCCGCAGGGCGGCGACCGCGGCGGTCTGCTCGCGCCGCTCGAACCGGTCCAGGGCCTCGGTCGTGAGCGACGTCGGGAACTCCACGATGATGGCGCCGGGCTCGGCCCGCATCTCCACCGGGAACCCGCTCTCCCGGAACACCTCGATCATCCGCCGGTTCTCCGGCAGCACCTCGGCCTCGAACAGCCCGATCCCCTGACCGTGGGCGACCTCGGCCAGCTGGCCGACCAGCAGGGTTCCGAGGCCGTGGCCCTGCAGCTCGTCGGCGACGGCCAGCGCCACCTCGGCCCGGTCGGGGCCGGTGCGGAGATACACGGCGTGGGCCACCACCCGGGACTCCAGCGTGGCCAGCAGGCCGAAGCGGTCCCGGTAGTCGACCGCGGACATCCGTTCGGCCACCCACTCGAGGTCGGCGGCCGCGGAGAAGAACCTCAGGGCCCGGGACTCGGGAGACAGCGCCGCCAGGAATCCCCGGATGGCCTCTCGGTCCTCCGGCCGGACGGGGCGGAAGTGGGCGGTCGAGCCGTCGCGGAGCGCGACGTCTGCCTCGAGGTGCGCGGGGTACGGCGAGGGCTCATCCACGGCCGGCATCCTAGCGAGCCCCGTCCGGAAGCCGTCCGCCCGCTGATCGGCCCGAAACGAAGATCCCGACCCGGCGGGCGGGTCGGGATCGTCGTCGGTATCGGGATCAGCTCATCCGGGCGGCACCGCGGACGGCCGCGACGAACTGCTGGTCATCCACCGGATGGGCGAGCGTGTGCCGCCCCCGGTGCCAGTCGGCCGGAAGGGTGGATCGGTGCAGGAACACCGTTCGTCCGTCGTCCGGCAGCGTGGTGCACGCCCGCTCCGGCATCCCGCCGTACAGCTCGGTGTCCGCGCCCGGCGGCACGTCCACGACCGCCACGTGCGCCCACTCCCGGAGCGGGCACATCTCGTCGTCGATCCGGGGACAGTCGGCCGTCACGAACGGGCCCGGGCAGGTCGCCGTCTGCAGCCCCTCGGCACGCAACATCGCCGCCCACCGGTTACGGCGGACGAAGTCCTCGCTCACCACCAGCGCATTCGGTCCTCGGCGCCCGTTCGTTTCCATGTCTCCCCACCTTCCCGGCCGGCTCACCGGCCGCTCGCCGCCGCGCCGGTTACCTCGCCGAAGACCGGCAATCCGAGACTCCGTGGCGGTGTCGTCCGCCAGCCCGGACGCTCCCATCGCCTTCGCTCCCATGTCGGCTCGACGCTACGGAGAGGGCGCTCCGGGGCCACGGGCCCCTCGGCCCGACCCCGGAGGGACGTTGGGCCCGTTCTGGGCTCCGATCACCGGGGTCCGTGCGCGGCAAACGGCCCGGCGGGCCGGGGGTCATCCGGCCCTGTGGGCTGCGCCGCCCGTCGGCAACGCTGCTCGCGGAAGGGAGGAGGTGGGACGTGGCGACCGAGTCTCGGGACCCGATCGTCGCCTTGCCCTGGCCCGTCTCGGTGGTTCTGTTCTCCGGGACCGACGACAAGCTGGGGGCCGCGACGATGCTCGTGGCGGGCGCCGCGGCGACCGGTCACCGCGTCCAGGTGCTCTTGCAGCACTGGGCCCTGGACGCCTTCCGCCGCGATGCGATCGGCAAGGATCACGGGGTCTCGGCCGAGGCCGGACCGGAGGGCGCGACCGCGCTCGGCAGGTGGCAGCAGCAGAACCCGGTGCACTGGAGCGACACGCTCCGCCGGGTCAAGGAGTTCGGGCCGGTGCGCATCTCGGCGTCCTCCCTGTCCATGGACGTGCTCGGTCTCTGCATCGAGGACCTCGACGACATGGTCGACGAGGTGGTCGGCATCGCGTCGTTCTGGTCCACGGCGGGGGACGGCCCGGTCCTGTTCGTGTGAGCTTGGGGGGAATCCGGCCCCGAAGGCCGGGGGGCGACGGGACCTTCGGCCGGGGGCACGGCGGGCCCACCTGCGAGCGTGAGCTGTGCCGGGGCGACCCGGGGGGAGCGGAAGGAGACGGCGATGGAGACGGACCTGGTGCTGGCGACGAGGATCGAGCTGATCGAGGACGAGGTCTGCCGCCGGGGGACCCGGCTGAACGACCGTATCCACGACGTGGAGCGCGCGCTGGGCCGCCTGGCGGACGGTGCCCACGACGCCCTGTGCAGCGGTGGACCCCCCGGCATCGACGTCCGGACGGTCCGGCTGCTGGACCTGTTCGAGGAGGTCGTCGGCGACATCGACGCGGAGTCGATCCGCCGCGAGGCCGACGAGCTGGCGAACATGAAGGCGCTGGCCGACGCGACGCACCGCGAGCTGACCGGGTACCCCTCGGCCACGCCGGCGGCCGTCCGGCCGCGGGTGCTGGCCCGGGTCGCCTGAGCCGCCCGGTCGCGATTTCGCGGAGGACGATGCCCCCGGGAGACGAGACGGCTCGTCATTGCTCCGGGGCCAGGGGCGCCAGGGCGCTGGCCCCGACGATGGCGACCGGCTGACTCGTTGGCGTCGGCGTATCCGCTTCCGTCCCGGTGAGCCCTGACCAGTCTCGTCAGCGCGACAGCCGCTCGTCCACGAGGACGGCGGCGGCACGGGCGCTGGACGGATGGCCAGTGATCGCCGTCAGGAAGGCGTCGCGATCCAGCCCGTACAGGCGCAGCTCGGTGGCGGCCGTGACCGACGCCGTGCGAGGGACATCACGGAGGAGCGCGATCTCGCCGAAACCCTCGCCGGGACCCATCATCGCCAGGGGGACGCCGCCCTTCGTCACCTCGGCCTTCCCGTCGGCCACCACGAAGAACCGATCTCCCACATCGCCCTCACGGATGACCTCTGCGCCCTGTGAAAGGCGAAGCTCGATCAGCTGACGGGCCAGTCCCTCGATCTCCGGCGGAGGGAGCGCGGCGAACATGGGGAGGGAGCGGAGGAGTCGAATCGCCTCCACCGGTGCCGGACGGTCCGCCTCGATGCGCCGGAGGCGCCGCCAGCTGGCGAGGACCACGACCGGCAGGAAGACGCCGATCCCCAGGAGTCCCCCACGGATGCCGAAGAGCCCGACCAGGCCGGCGGCGGCGATGGAACCCAGCGCGATCGCGGCCATCTGCAGCCCCTCCAGCACGCCGAGAATCCTCAGCAGGAACTCCTCGGCGGCCGCGCGCTGGAGCAGCGTGCGACCGGCGATGTCGGCGACGCTCCGACCGCCGCCCGCGACGACCAGCAGCGCGAGCGCGACCCCTTGTCCCGGGATCAGGCCGACCATGGCAAGCGGAGCGCTCCACGCGGCCGTCCCGGCACCCATGGGAGCGGTGAGCCGAGGACGACCGGCCAGCAGCAGGGCCGTCCCCGCGCCGAGGATGCCACCCAGTCCGACGGCCGCGTTGAGCAAGCCCACGCCGGGGCTCCCCATCCCGAGCAGGGAGATGGCGGTGGCCACGAACAGCACGTCCAGGCTTCCGAGGACGAACGAATGGGCGGCGAGGAACAGCACCAGCAACCGTGAGTCGCGATCGCCGCGCAGCGCCCGGATGCCGTCCAGGGCCGCCCGTCGGGCGGACGGATGGGCCTGGCGCGGGCGAACCGCGGCGCTGGGCTCGGGGCCCCGGTCGCGCCCCGAACGCCCGACCAGCAGTGCCCCGACGCACATCGCTGCCGCTGTGAGCGCGAACACGGCGCCCGGCTGTGCGAAGCTGAGGATCGCGCCGGCCAGTGCCGGCCCCATGAGCGCGGCCGAGTTCTGGATGGCTCCCGAGGCGGCATTCGCCGCCGTGAGCTCGGCGGGAGTCTTCACGAGCTGCGGCATGAGCGCTCCGTGGGTGGGCCGGGTGAGCACGACGGTCGTGGTGGAGAGGACCGCCGCCGCGTACACGACCATCGCGGGCGCGCCTCCGAGGAGGGCGGCGGCGGCGGCCGCCTGGGCCGCCGCCTGCACGACGTAGGTCGCGACCAACACCCGGTCCCTTCGGAAGCGATTCGCCAGCGCCGATGCGAACGGGGCGACCACGGCGGCCGGTGCCAGTTGGGCGACGGCCACCACGGCGGCCTCGGTGGTTCCGCCCCGGGTGTAGGCGTACACGAGCACCGCGATGTACGTGGCCCATTCGGCCACGTTGAAAGCCACGAAGGCGATGAGGACCCGCCGGAGCGTGCGGTTGGCCAGGGCGGTCTTCAGCGCACGGGCCGACTCCCCGATCTGACCGCGCACTCCCGCCACCCCGCGAGCATGGCACGGTCATCCGCCCCTGGGAATGCCCGATTCCGGCGCGTCCCAGCGTGTCGCGGTCTCGACCCCAGGGACTACCGCGCCACCCGCTCGATTCTCCTCGTGCACGCCTCGAGTCGTTCCGGGATGGGCTCGACGCCGAGCCCGGGCCCGTCCGGGACGGGCATCGTGCCGTCGGGGCCGAGGACGAACGGGGGGGTCAGGTCTTCGGCCCAGTAGCGGTCGCTGGCGCTGGTGTCTCCGGGGAGCGTGAAGCCCGGGAGGGCCGCCAGCGCCAGGTTCGCCGCCCTGCCGATCCCGGTTTCGAGCATGCCCCCGCACCACACGGGCGCACCGTGGTCGCGGGCGACGTCGTGCACGCGTCTCGACTCCAGCAGGCCGCCCACGCGCCCCTGCTTGACGTTCACGATCCCGCAGGCGCCCAGCTCGAGCGCCGCGCGGGCGTCCGCCGCGCTGCGGATCGACTCGTCCAGGCAGATGGGGGTCGAGATCCGCCGAGCCAATGCGGCGTGCTCCAGGAGATCCTCGTGCCCGAGGGGCTGCTCGACCATCACGAGTTCGAGGGCGTCCAGGGCCTCGAACAGCGAGAGGTCCGCCAGGCGGTACGCCGCGTTCGCGTCGACCGAGAGCGGCGTCTCGGGGAAGGCGCCCCGGACCGCGGTGACCGGTCCCACGTCCCACCCCGGCGCGATCTTTAGCTTCACCCGGCGGTAGCCGTCCCGCACGTAGCCGGCCACCTGCTCGACGAGGGCGCCGACGGACTCCGCGATGCCCACGCTCACGCCGCACGCCACCCGGTCCCGGGTCGCTCCCAGGTAGGACGCCATCGACTCGTCGCGGGTGCGGAGCCACGCGTCGAGCACGGCCATCTCCACCGCGGCCTTCGACATGCGGTGGCCCCGGACCCAGCCGAGAACCTGGCCGAGTCGCTCGGGCTCGATCTTCCCGGCCCGGAGCACCGAGGGGCCCAGGTGGTCCCGCAGCACGATCCACGCCGCGTCGTTGAACTCCTCGGAGTACCGGGGCGAGGGTGACGCGACGCACTCCCCCCACCCGACCGCGCCATCGCGCGCCTCCAGGCGGACGAGCACGGCCTCCTTCTCCCGTTCCTCCCCGAACGACGTCCGGAACGGCCGGAGCAGGGGCAGGGCCACCAGCCGCAGCTCGATGGCGGCGACCTCGATCACGCCTCCGCCTCCATCACGGCGTCCGGCCGGTCGACGATCGCGGCCGGCAAGCCCAGCACATACGCCGGCGGCCCGGACGGGTCGGAGTCGAACGCCCCCACGACCATCCCCTGCCCGAAGCACGCCTCCAGGGCGTCGGCCACCGCGTCGCGCCAGGCCGCCGCCAGCCCGGGGTCCGTCTCCCGCAGCACCGGGTAGTCGCGCACGGTCTCGACGCGGAACCCGCCCTCCGCCGGCTCCGGGTCGCCGGTCCGCTGCGGGCGGCCCGACCGGTTCCGCAGCACGTCCCGCTCGACGCCGGGGATGCCGGGCCGGCGCACCGGCCGGCGGTCGAGGTCCCACCGGGCCTCCAGCCGGTCGGTCCGCTCACCGCGGTTCAGCTCGTCGGTCATGTCGCCGTAGTAGTGCCGGTGGAACCGGTCCGCGGTCGTCCCCAGCTTGTTCACGTTGAAGTGCGCGTTCGCCGCCTGCATCGGATCGAACGTCCACCGCACGACGTGGGCGCCGGCGTCCAGCGCTGCGGCCCGCTGCGCGAGCTTCAGCGCGTACCCCACGCCCGCGTGCCGGCGATCCGGCACCACGGCCAGCATGTGCGAGTGCACGTGCAGCCCGTCGACCGGGTCGTGGCCGAGGAACCCCAGCACGTAGCCGATCATGCCGCGGCCGCGGAACGCGCCGTACGGCGGGTTCCCGCTGCCCTGGAGGGCCCGGATCAGCTCGGGCGGGAGCAGCTGGTACGGGCCCCAGGTCGCGATCATCACCTCGAGGACGGGCCCCGCGTCGTCGAGGTCCCGGAGCGCGCGGATCTCGACATCCGCCTCCCGGGCCGCCCGCCCGGCGAGCTCCCACGCCTCCGAGGCCATCGTCCCCGCGAGTCTAGCGTCGGCCACCGGGCTGACTCCCGGCCCGCCCGAGCGGACCGTCCGCGGGGACCGTCGGGCGAATGCCCCTCAACGAAATGACGGAACCCGCGAGGCGTGCCCCGCGGGTCCGTCGAACGCTGCCGGGCTGGCCGGGCTCAGCCGCCTTCGGGGGGTGGCAACTCCTGCCACTCGCTCTCCTCGATGCCCTGGCCGCGCCGCCGCTTGAAGAACGCGGCGATCGCGGCGATGAGACCCGCGAAGAAGACGAACAGGAAGAACTTCCGCTTGCCCCCGCCCTTCTCCTTCTCCTTGCTCATGCCGCCTCCTCTCCTGGTGGTGGGCCTGGATGGACTTGAACCATCGACCTCATCCTTATCAGGGATGCGCTCTAACCAAGCTGAGCTACAGGCCCTGGGCTATGGTCGGGCCGCCGGACCCACACCCGCGAACGGTCCCGCCACCGGAGGATACCCGTGGCCGAGAAACCGCGCCAATTCCGGCGCGAGGAGGTGCCGAGCGGTCATCGCCGCTCGGTCAGCGTGACCTCGAGCCCCCCGACCAGGTCGGAGATCAGGTTGTACATGAACGTCACGAGCAGCTTGACCAGCGACCAGAACACGACCATCACCAGCCCGACGGCGAAGGCCCGGGAGAACAGCCACCACCCGCTGATGTGGAACACCTTCCGGTCGTCGTACAGCAGCTGATCGATGAACGAGGCGATGCCGTCGATCGCGCCGAGCGCGCTGAGGATGTTGTAGAGGATGGTCAGCGCGACCAGCACGATGACCATCATGCAGAAGTAGAACAGCAGCGAGAACTTGAACACGGACCACGGTCCGACCCTCTTCACCATGACGCGGGTCTTGCGGACCGTGCCGGTTCCTTCGGCCGCGCGTGGCGGCCGGGTCGGGGTCCTCACCTCGACGGTGCGAGCCATTCCTCGTGCATCCTCTCACTTGGGTGCGCCGCATCGGCGCCCTCGGCAGGCACGGCGCCGGCGCCCACCCGGGGTATGGCAACGCCTTTGTAGCGGTCCGCGGGCTCGGGAGCAAGCAGGATGGGGTCCCGCCGGGCAGCTTTCTCCAGGTCAGGCGGGGTTCGGGGTGCGGTCCTGCGCGTTCGCCCTGCGCCCGAACGGGCCCAGCAGCACCCGGACGTGCACCGGCCCCAGCAGGGCCATCGCGGCGATCGCCACGATCCAGTCCGCGGCGGTGGTGTGGTCCTGGACCACCAGCGCCCCGGCGGTGAGGATCACGCTTGAGCCCGAGATCACCGCGAACACGACCGGCCCGTGGAGCATCCGCCGGAGCCAGAAGCCGCCCACGACTACGCCGGCCGCCCCGACAACGATCAGCGCGATCCCCGCCCCGTCGCCCACGCGCCGATGATCCCATGACGTCGGGGGGCTCCGCCGCCCGACTTCCCCCCGGACCCTCCCGAACAGGGCGGGTCGCTCCCCTGGAGGATTGGGTTCAAGGGGGGACTCGGGCCGCGAAGCCCCCCGAGCCTGACAAGCCCGGCCCGGGCAGGTTCTGGGGGACCTCGGGGGGCTTCGCCCCCCGAGGTCATTCTTCGTCCGAGGTGAGGACCGGGGCGATCGCCACGACCTTGGCCCCGGGCTCGACGCGCATCGTCCGTACGCCCTGGCTGCTGCGGCCGACGCGGCGGATCTGCGCGGCCGGCACCCGGATCACGATGCCGTCCGAGTTGATGACGAACAGGTCCTGGTCCTTCGACCCGACGAACGCCCCGGCGACGAGCCCGGTCCGCGTCGTGAGCTTGTGGCTGACCACGCCCTTGCCGCCCCGGCCCTTGCGCGGGTACTGCGGCAGCGGCGTGCGCTTCCCGTAGCCACCCTCGCTGACCGAGATGACCTCCTCGCCGGCGGTGGAGCGGCCCAGGGCGATGACCTCGTCGTCGTCGGCGAGCCGCATCCCGATCACGCCGCCCGTGGACCGGCCCATGGGCCGCGCGGCCTGCTCGGAGAACCGGATGGCCTGGCCCCGCCGGGACATGAGCAGGATGTCGTCGGAGCCGGCGGTCATCTGGACGTCGATCAGCTCGTCGCCCTCGCGGAGGTTGATCGCGGCGAGGCCGGTCCGGGGCGAGTCGTACTCCGGCAGCGCGGTCTTCTTCACGATGCCCTTCCTCGTGGCGAACACGAGGAACCTCCCGTCCTCGTACTCCTTGAGATCGATCACGGCCTGCACACGCTCGTCTGCCGAGACGGCGACGCCGGGCAGGTTCGCCGCGTAGATCCCGCGGGCGGTCCGCGAGCCCTCCGGGATCTCGTGGACCTTGACCCGGTACACCCTGCCGGAGGACGTGAAGAACAGCAGCCAGTGGTGCGTGCTCGTCGTGAACACGTGGCTGATGACGTCCTCTTCCTTGAGGTTGGTGCCGATCACGCCGCGGCCGCCCCGGCCCTGGCGGCGGTAGGAATCGATCGCCTGGCGCTTCACGTAGCCGGCCCGGGAGACCGTGATGACGACGTCCTCCTCGGCGATGAGGTCCTCGACGTCGAAGTCGCCCTCGTCGGCCTTGATCTGCGTACGGCGGGCGTTGGCGTACTTCTTCCGGATCTCGAGCAGCTCTTCCTTGATCACGCCTCGGACCTTCGACGGGTCGGCCAGCAGCCCCTTCAGGTAGCCGATGCGCTCCAGCAGCTCCTTGTGCTCCTGCTCCAGCTCGCTCCGCGCGAGGCGCGTCAGCCGGCGCAGGGGCATGTCCAGGATATGGTTCGCCTGGATCTCCGAGAGCTCGAACCGTTTCATCAGCTTGGCCCGGGCGTCCTCGGAGTCCCGGGCGCCGCGGATGATGCGGATGACCTCGTCGATGTGGTCGAGGGCGATCAGCAGGCCCTGGACGATGTGGTCGCGTTCCTCCGCTCGGCGCAGCTGGTACTGCGTCCGCCGCGTGACCACGTTGATCTGGTGGACGATGTAGTGCCGGATCACCTCGTCCAGGGGCATGACCTTCGGCACGCCGTCGACCAGCGCGAGCATGATCACGCCGAACGAGTCCTGCAGCTGGGTGTGCTTGTAGAGGTGGTTGAGCGCGACGTGCGGGTTGACCCCCTGGCGGAGCTCGATGACCAGGCGCATCCCCTGCTTGCTGGTCTCGTTGCGGATGGCCAGGCGGTTGGGCGCGTCGTTGGCGATCTCCGGGGTCTTCCGGTCCTTGCGCAGCAGCGCGATCTTCTGCAGCAACGAGGCCGGGTTGACCTGGTACGGGACCTCGGTGATGACGATGCGCTGCCCGCCCCGCGATGTCTCCTCGATGGCGGCGAGCCCGCGGACCCGGATGGAGCCGCGGCCGGTCTCGTAGGCGTCCCTGATCCCCTGCCGGCCCATGATCACGGCGCCCGTCGGGAAGTCCGGGCCCTTGACGTGCTTCATCAACGCGGAGACCGAGATCTCCGGGTCGTCGATCATCGCCACGACGGCGTCGGTCACCTCGCCCAGGTTGTGGGGAGGGATGTTGGTGGCCATGCCGACGGCGATGCCTCCGGCGCCGTTGACGAGCAGGTTGGGGAACCGGCTCGGCAACAGAACCGGCTCCTGCTCGTAGCCGTCGAAGTTCGCGACGAAGTCGACGGTCTCCTGGTCGATCTCGCGCAGGAGCTCCATGGCGATCGGCGACAGCCGGGCCTCGGTGTACCGGTACGCGGCGGCCGGGTCGCCCTCCGGCGAGCCGAAGTTCCCGTGCCCGTCGACCAGGGGCGCCCGCAGCGACCAGTTCTGCGCCATCCGCACCAGCGCGTCGTATACGGACTGGTCACCGTGCGGGTGGTACTTCTTCAGGACCTCCCCGACCGCCGCCGCACACTTTCGGTGCGGCCGGTCCGGCCGGAGCCCCGACTCCAGCATCGAGTAGAGGATCCGCCGCTGAACCGGCTTCAGCCCGTCCCGGACGTCCGGCAGCGCCCGCCCGACGATGACGGACATCGCGTAGTCCAGGTACGACCGCTGGATCTCGTCCTGGATGTCGACCGGCTCGATCCGCCCCGACAACAGATCCTGCGCCATCTCAGCTCACCCCCCCACACGCGCAATCGACGAGCGCACGCCTAGACGTCAAGGTTCTGGACGTCCTTCGCGTTGTCCTGGATGAACTTCCGGCGCTCTTCGACATCCGTCCCCATGAGGATCGAGAACAGCCGGTCGGCGGCGGTCGCGTCCTCCACGTCGACCCGGAGCAGCGTGCGCTTCCCTGGATCCATGGTGGTGTCCCACAACTGGTTGGCATCCATCTCGCCGAGGCCCTTGAACCGCTGCGGGTCGTCCACCTTCTTGTTGCCGTTCTGCGTGCGGAACAGCTCCCAGTCCCGCTCGGAGTAGAAGTAGTGCTGCTGCTTGTCGGCCTTGACCATGTACAGCGGCGGCTGGGCCAGGTACACGTAGCCGGCCTCGATCAGCTCCTTCATCTGGCGGAAGAAGAACGTCAGCAGCAGCGTGCGGATGTGGGCGCCGTCGACGTCGGCGTCGGCCATGATCACGACCCGGTGGTACCGCGCCTTCGCGATGTCGAACTCCTCGCCGATGCCGGTGCCCATCGCCGCGATGAGCGCCTGGATCTCGATGTTCTCGAGCGTCTTGTGCAGCCGGGCCTTCTCGACGTTCAGGATCTTCCCCCGGATCGGCAGGATCGCCTGGGTCACGCGGTCGCGGGCCTGCTTCGCCGAGCCGCCGGCGGAGTCGCCCTCGACGATGAACAGCTCGGACTGCGCGGCGTCGGTGGACTGGCAGTCGGCGAGCTTCCCGGGCAGCGTCGTGTCGAGCAGGCCCTTGCGGCGCGTCAGGTCGCGCGCGGCGCGGGCGGCCATGCGCGCCTTCTGCGCCTGCGAGGCCTTCGCCACGATGCGGTTCGCGTCGGTGGGATGCTCCTCGAGCCAGGTCGCCAGGTGGTCGTTGACGGTCGTCTCGACCATTCGGCGCATCGACGCGTTCCCGAGCTTCGTCTTGGTCTGGCCCTCGAACTGCGGGCTCTGGAGCTTCACCGAGACGATGGCGACGAGCCCCTCGCGCACGTCCTCCCCGGTGAAGTTCTCGTCCTTCTCCTTGATCTTGCCCTTCTCCTTCGCGTACCTGTTGACCACGTTCGTGAGCGCCTTCTTCAGGCCCTCCTCGTGCATGCCGCCCTCGTGCGTGTTGATGGTGTTGGCGAAGGAGTGGAGCTGCTCCGCGAACCCGGTGTTCCACTGCAGCGCCACCTCGACCTCGGCGGTCTCCTCGATGCGCTCCATGTGGATGACCTTCGTGTGCAGGACGTCCTTGCCGACTCCGAGGTGCTTCACGAAGTCCGCCAGCCCGCCCGTCGCCTTGAACACCTCCTTGACCGGCTGGTCCTCGCGCTCGTCGGCGAGCGTGATCTCGACCCCTCGCGTGAGGAACGACAGCTCCTGGAGCCGCTCCGCCAGGATCTCGCGGCGGAACTCGATGCCCTCCGTGAAGACCTGCGGGTCGGGCCAGAACGTGACCGCCGTGCCGGTGCGCTTCGACGGCTTCCCCTTCTGGAGCTTGCCGGTGGACTTGCCCCGCGCGTACTCCTGGGCCCACTGGAAGCCGTCGCGCTCGACGGCGACGATGAGCCGCTCGGACAGCGCGTTCACGACCGAGACCCCGACGCCGTGGAGGCCGCCCGAGATCCGGTACCCACCGCCTCCGAACTTCCCGCCGGCGTTCAGCGTGGTCAGCACGACCTCGAGGGCAGGCCGGCGGTCCTTCGACTTCGGGATCGGGGTGACGGGGATCCCACGGCCGTTGTCGACCACGGACGCGCCACCGTCCTTCCGGAGCGTCACCAGAATGCGGGTGCAGTGACCCGCCATTGCCTCGTCGATCGAGTTGTCGACGACCTCGTAGACCAGATGGTGCAGGCCGCGGGAGCTGGTTGTGCCGATGTACATCCCGGGACGCAGGCGGACGTGCTCGACGCCCTCGAGGACCTGGATGTCATCTGATGTGTACGAGCTCTTCTGGTTGTTCGCTGCTGCCACGTTTCCTCCGACTCACCCCGCGCACGGCGGGCCAAAGCTCACGTTCAGCGAGGGGTCGCCGCGCGGGGGGGAATACCGCTTGGAGTATACCATGCGAACCCCCCCTCCGGGCGGTTTGACCCCCCTCCGAAACTCTTGCACCGCAACGGTTTCGGCACTCCATCTACTGCCGCTCGAGCCCGTCGTCGATCACCACGCCGACCCTGCCAACATGGTCCCCGCCAAGTGCCCGGTTTGCCCCCTTTTGGATCTCGCCCGCCAGGAACCGCACCTGGGTTCCCCAGGGTCCGGTGGAGGCGACGACGGTGAGCACTCGCGCCTCCAGCCGGACCGGCCGGCACTCCCCCGCCAGCCGCTCGCCGACGATCTCCGGCCACGCCTTCACCAGCCGGCCGAGACGCATCCCCTCCGAGAACTCCTTCTTCGACAGCAGCCCGGCCACCAGGTCGCCGACCGGCGTGACGTCCTGCGTCCGCACCTTCGGATCGCGGGGCTTCGGTCTGCGGCGCCGCTCGGCCTCCCGCCGCTGCCATTGGGTCTCGGGCGGCCTCGTCGGGAACGGACGCGAGCCGGGCAGGTCCCGGGCCGAGCCGCTCATGTGGCGCCTCGCTCCGAGACCGCCCCGGCCCGGACCCGCCACACGCGGTCGGCCACCTCGGGGACGTGCGCGTCGTCGGCCACGGACATCACGGTCTGTCCCCGGCCGGCCAGGCGGCCGGCCAAACGGCGCTGGCGGACGGGATCCAGCCCGGGGAACGGGTCGTCGAGGAGCAGCACCGGGGGCTCGCCGACCTCCGCCAGCACGGCGGCCGCGAGCCCGAGACGGAGCGACAGCGCGGCCGCCCAGGCCTCGCCGTGCGAGGCGAACGCCCGCGCCCCGAGGTCCTTCACCCGCAGGTCGAGCTCGTCGCGGTGGGGCCCGACCAGCGTGACGCGGCGGGTCAGCTCGTCGTCACGGCGCTCGGCCAGGCGGCGCCGGAAGCCCTCCTCCACCGGGTCGGACGGCGCCGCCGGGGGAACGCCTTCCAGCGATCCCTGCTCCTCGCCGTGGTCGCCCGAAACCGCCGCCGTGTCGCCGAGCGGGACCGACGGCGCGTACCGGATGTCCAGCCCGTACCCCGTGAGCGCCTCGAACTCCGCCCCGGCCCGACCGCCGACCGCCTCCGCGACCGCCGCGCGGTCGCGGGTAAGCGCCGCGCCGGTCCGGACCAGCTCGGCGTCCCAGGCCTCCAGCCCGGGAGGCGCGCCCCGGCCCTCCCAGTCCTTGAGCAGCCGGTTCCGCTGCCGGAGCGCCTTCTCGTACGCGACGAGCTCCGGCTCGCGCTGGGGCCACAGCACCGAGATCGACTCGTCGAGGAAGGCGCGCCGGGAGTCGGGCTGCCCCTGGACGACGTCGAGGTCGCCCGGCGAGAAGAACACCGAGCGCACCAACCGGCGCACGTCGCGCCGGCGCCGGACGGGCGAGCGGTTGACCTGGATCCGGTTCGCGCCGGAGCCACGGACCTCGACCTCGATCAACGCGCGCCCCTCCAGGCCGTCCACCTCGCCCCGCACGTAGGCCGACTGCGCTCCCTCTCGCACCAGCGGCTGGTCCGACGACGACCTCGGCGAACCCAGCGCCAGCAGGTAGTGAACCGCCTCCAGCAGATTCGTCTTGCCCTCGCCGTTCCCCCCCACGGCCACCACCAATCCGTCCGGGACCTCGAGCTCGGTGTGCTCGTGGTTCCGGAAGTCGCGAGCCTCGATCCAGCGCAGCCGCACGACGCCCAGGCTACGGGCGGGCGCAATGCGGCGCCTGCTCCGGCCGCCCAGCCCCGGAGCTCACCCCACCGGCGCGGGCAGCCGCACGGGCATCACGAGATACGTGAACTCCTCGGTGTCCCCCCGCACCACGCCCGGCTTCAGGCCGTCCCGGACCTCGAGGCGGATCGTGTCGCCCGTCGCCGCCTGCAGGCCGTCGGCCATGTATCCCGGATTGAACGCGACCGTGATGTCCTCGCCCTCGTACCGGGCCTCCACGGCCTCGACGGCGTTCCCGAGGTCCGGCGACGACGACGTCAGCCGCACCCCCAGCGCGTTGAACTCCAGCCGCACCGGGGTGTTCTCCCGGGCCAGGAGCCCCACCCGGCGCACGGCGTCCAGCAGCGCCTGGCGGCCGACCTCGAGCCGGTTCTCGTACCCCTCCGGCAGCAGCTGCCGGTAGTTCGGGAACTGCCCCTCGATCAGCCGCGAGGTCATGGTCAGGCCGGCCGCGCGCACGGCAACCTGCGACTGGTCCAGGAAGATCTCGATCTCCCCCTTGTCGATCCCCCCGGCGGCCCGGCCGGCCTCGGCCAGTGCGCGCTCGGGCACGATCGCCTGGGCCTCGCCCGCCGAGGTCGCCGTCAGCTCGCGGACCGCGAGCCGGTAGGAGTCCGTCGCCACCAGCGTCACGCCCTCCCGGTTCACCTCGACCAGCACGCCGGTCAGCGTGGGCCGGGCATCGTCCTTCGACGCCGCACGCCCCACCTGCGACACGGCCTCGGAGAACTTCGAAGCGTCCACCGTGACGCGGATCCCGCTCGGCTCCTGCCACATCGGGAAGTCCTCGGCTGGAAGCAGCCGAACGGTCCCCTCGTATGCGGCGCACCGGATCCGGGCCTGTCCGGAGTCGGCGTCGAACTCCACCGGCGCCTCCGGAAGACTCTTCACCATGTCGCCCAGCAGCCGGGCCGGCACCAGGGCGATCCCGGGCTCGGTCACCTGCACCGGGGCCACCAGCCGGGCCGACACCTCGAGGTCGGTGGTCGTCAGCACCAGCGAGCCGTCCTCCGAGGCCTCGAGATGCACGCCGGTCAGCGCGGGGATGCCCGGTCGGTTCGACACCCCCCTCTGGACCGTCTGCAGGGCCTCCGACAGGTCGTCTCGATCGCAGCGGAACTTCACCTGTTCACCTCCTGGACTACTGACTTTCGTGGTTCATTTCCCAACCCTTGTTCGTAGGGGCTGGGGACGATGTGGGAAACGCCGATCGCCGCAGCGTAGCGCGTGGGTCTGACACGCCGGCCGGCCCCGTTCACGGTGGAGGACTGGGGACGGCGAGGGACATTCGCGCGGAAACGCACCGGGACTCCGAGGTTTCCCACCGTCATTTCCCCTGGGCCTCGGTGCGGATCTTGCGCGTGAGGTCCTGCACCTGCCGGTACAGCCCGCCCCGCTCACCCATCAGCTTCTCGACCTTCTTCAGGCCGTGCATGACGGTTGTGTGGTCCCGCTCGAAGAGCTCGCCGATCTTGAGGAGCGACAGGCCGGTGCACTCCCGGACCAGGTACATGGCGACGTGGCGCGCATTGGTCAGCGGCCGGCTGCGCGACTTCGCAACCAGGTCGGCGCGGGTCAAGCTGAAGTAGGCGGCGGTCTCGGCCAGGATGAGCTCGGCCGGGATCTCGCGGTCGCTCTGCGGGATGAGGTCGGCCAGGGCGGTGTCGGCGAGCTCCGGCGTGATCGGTTGGCGGAGCAGGGAGCCGAACGCGGCGACGCGCAGCAGCGCGCCCTCGAGCTCGCGGATGTTCTGCTCGAACTTCGTCGCGATCAGCGTGAGGACGTCGAACGGGACGTCGATGTGGTCGCGGTTCGCCTTCAGCTGGAGGATCGCGATCCGCGTCTCGAGGTCGGGCGGCTGGACGTCGACCGAGAGCCCCCACCGGAACCGGTTGATCAGCCGCTCGGCCATGCCGGCCAGCTCCTGGGGCGGCCGGTCGGACGCGATCACGATCTGCCGGTTCGACGCGTGCAGGTAGTTGAAGGTGTGGAAGAACTCCTGCTGGGTCTCCTCGGCGCGGACCAGGAACTGGATGTCGTCGACCATCAGCAGGTCGACGTCGCGGTACTTCCGCTGGAACTGGTAGGCCTGCCGCTCGCGGACCGCCTTGATGAACTCCGTGACGAAGGTCTCCGACGTCACGTACTTGCACCGCATCCCCGGGTTCAGCCTGATCATGTAGTGGCCGATCGCGTACAGCAGGTGGGTCTTGCCGAGACCCACACCGCCGTAGATGAACAGCGGGTTGTACGCCTTGGACGGGGGGGCCTCCGCGACCGCGAGCGCGGCCGCGTGGGCGAACCGGTTCGACTGACCGGGCACGAACGACTCGAACGTGTAGCGCTCGGGGAACGGCGCCGGCGCCGTGGCGTCCCGCTGGGGGGCACGGACGGGGGCCGCGCGCTCGCCCCCGTTCGGCACCTCCACTGGCTGCCGCGGGTCGACCGGGGAGGACTCCGTCGGCGCCTTGCCCCGGGGCGGCGTGTCGACCGCGACGGCGTTGAGCTCGACTCGGACCGGCGCGCCGGCCACCTTCTGGGCCTCGGACTGGATCATCCCGAGGTAGTTCCGGGAGAGCCAGTCCCGGACGAAGTCCGTGGGGACCTCGAGCGAGAGGACGCCGTCGCGGAGCCCCGCGGGGTGGACACGGGAGAACCACATGGTGAAGGATCCCGAGGGAAGCTCTTCGCGGGCTCGCTCGACCACCCTGGCCCACACGGCCTGCGCGGTCGGCTCGAATGCAGCTACCGACATCTGCTTTCCACAGAACCTTTCCACATATGTGGAAGTGCCTTGGGGGGAAGGCTGACGCTCCGATGAGGAGCATGTGGGGGAAGGCGCGGCGGAGCATAGCATCGGCAAAATTCGCCAGGGTACCCTCCGGGGGGTATTTGACGCTCTTTCTCCACCGGATCGTCCCGATACGGAAATGGCCCGTCCGCTCCTGGGCGCGACCAGTTCCCCCGGCTATACTCGCGACTCCCCGCGGTCCGTTGACGGGCCCGGATCGAGACCTCGCAGGTGAGCCGTGAAGAAGACCTTCCAGCCGAACAACCGCCGTCGAAAGAAGCGGCACGGGTTCCGGGTCCGGATGCGGACCCGGGCCGGTCGCGCCATCCTGGCCCGCCGCCGGGCCAAGGGGCGGACTCGGCTGTCGGCCTGAACCTCCCGGCGGAGGCCGCGCCCGCGGCGCGCGCCTCACGTTCTGGCCGGGGGCGGGCCCTGAGGAGCCCGGAGATCCGCAGGGCGCTGTCCAGGGGCCGGCGTGCCTCCGGACCTCGGGTGATACTGTACGTGGCGCCCGGTGAGCCGGGTGCGCGGCCTGCCTTCGTCGCCGGTCGGCGGATCGGCGGAGCCGTCGTTCGGAACCGGGCCCGCCGGGTCCTCCGAGAGGCCTGGCATGGCCTCGCCCCCCTGGTACCGGCGGACATCCACGTCGTCGTCGTGGCCCGGGGAGGGATCATCGGAGCCCGGACCAAGGAGCTGCAAGCGGAGATGCGCGGCCTGCTTTCCACCCTCGGGATCGTGCCGTGAGGAGACCGCGTACGTCCACCTCCACCCCCACCTCGACCCCGGCTGGAGGCTTCGATCGCCTCGCCCGTCGTGCCCTGTGGGCCTCCGGGTGGCTCGCGCGGATCGTGCTGATCGGTCTGATCCGGTTGTATCGGGCGACCCTGTCCAGTGTCCTCGGAGGCCAATGCCGGTTCGACCCATCCTGCTCGCGGTATGCGGAGGAGGCGATCCGGTCGCGGGGGGCGACCGTCGGATCTGGGCTGGCTGTGTGGCGAATCCTGAGGTGCAACCCGTTCGCCCGAGGGGGCGTGGACGAGCCCCCGAGCCGACGCGCGTATGACGCCGTCATACACAGGAGCGGAGCGGCGTGATCGGGCTCGGGATCTGGCAGGACCTGCTAAAGGGCCTGGGTGCGGTCCTGGCCTGGCTGTACTCCATCGTGCCGAGCTACGCCGTGTCGATCATCGTCCTCACGATCTTCATCCGCCTGCTGCTGCTGCCGCTCGGGATCAAGCAGATCCGGTCGATGCACGCGATGAGCGCGCTGGCCCCCAAGGTCAAGGCACTCCAGACGAAGTACAAGGGGAACCGCACCAAGCAGCAGGAGGAGATCCAGAAGCTCTACCAGGAGCACGGGGTCAACCCCCTCGGCGGATGCCTCCCGATGCTGCTGCAGATCCCTGTGCTGATCGCGCTCTACTCGGTGCTCCGCTTTCCCGCCAACGTCGGCGGCCACGAGGCGGAAGTGAGACCGCCGCCCCAGAGCCACATCCCGGTGACGAGCAACCTGTACGACGCCATCATCCACCAAAGCGGAGACGTGCGGTGGCTGCTGTGCAGCGCGGGCCAGGCCGGCGGTGGGGAGGTGAAGACCTCGACCACCGGCTCGACAAAGTCGCAGCTCGTGGGAGCAAAAGGCGAGCCCATCAGCAACCTGGACTGCGGGAAGGGAATCCCGGTGCGGATCCCCTACTACGTGCTGGCCCTGTTCATGGTCCTGACGACGTACTACCAGAGCCGGCAGATGCAGCGGGCCAGCCCGACGCAGTCCCAGCAGCAGCAGACACTCACCCGGGTCATGCCGCTGCTGTTCGGCGTCTGGGGATTCCTGTTCCCCGCGGGGCTGGTCGTGTACTGGACCACGTCGAACCTGTGGCAGATCGGCCAGCAGCACTTCGTGATCAAGGCGCGCGAGCGCGACGAGGAGGCCGTTGCCCAGGGCCGGAAGCCCACGCCTGGCCCGAAGCGGCGCGGCGGGTTCATGACGAACATGATGCAGCGGGCCCAGCAGGAACGGCAGCGCCGGGGCGGCTCGGCTGACGACGCCGGCCGAGGCGCTCGGAGCGAGAAGCCGAGCTCCGGAGGCCAGAGCGGCCGGACCGGGTCGCGAAAGGCAGCGCCCGATCCGAACCGGCCGCGTTCCTATCGCCCCTCGGCGACGAGCTCGGGGGACGGCCGCGGCCGCACGGCACCGAAAGGCACGCGTTCACCGCTCGGTGTGGCAGGCGAGGACGGCAACGTCCAGCCCGGCACGCCGGGGGCCGGACAGGCCGGGTCCGGAGGCACTTCGCAGAAGGGCTCCCCGGGCTCGGGCCAGCGGGCCCGGTCGGGACAGGGCGGCCAGGGGAGCCAGGGAAGCCAGCGTTCCGGGAGCAGGAGCAGTGGAGGAAGTCGAAAGAAGCGCCGCAAGCGTTGACGAGGCGGTCGAGGCGGCGCTCGCCGACCTCGGAGCCCAGCTCGAGGAGGTCGACGTCGAGGTCCTCGACCAGGGCCGCTCGGGGTTCCTCGGCGTGGGCGCATCCGAGGCCCGGGTGCGTGTGCGAGTCCGCGAGCTGAGCTCCAGGGAGAGCGATCCCGCCGAGGAACCCTCGACCACGGGTTCGGGGTTCGCCGAGGCCGAGGCGGTTCGCGTGGACGCGGTCGAGGCCCCGGGGCCGGGGGAGGAGTGGCTCGAGGACCAGGCGGATCTCGTGGCCGACTTCCTCGACGACCTGTTCGACGTCATGGACCTCGGGGCGGAGGTCGAGCCCGTGTACGAGGAGGGGACCATGTACGTCGACGTGTGGGCCTCCGACGATGAGGAGAGCGTCGCGCTGCTGATCGGCCGTCACGGCCAGGCGCTGGACGCGCTCCAGGAGCTGGTGCGGGGTGTCGTGCACCACCGGACCGGTGAGCGGTGTCATGTCGTCGTGGACGTGGAGGACTATCGCAAGCGCCGTCGCGCCCAACTCGTCTCGCGAGCACGCCAGGTTGCCCGCCGGGTCCAGAAGTCCGGCAAGCCCGAGAGCCTGGACCCGATGAACGCCTTCGAGCGCAAGATCGTGCACGACGCCGTCGCGTCGGTTTCCGGTGTGGCCTCGGGCAGTGAGGGCGAGGAACCGGACCGCCGGGTTGTCATCCGCCGCTCCTGACGCCAGCGAGGCTGGGGTCGCCGCTCCCCCGGCGATCCGCGGCGCGCGGGGCATCCGGCGTACTGTTCAGCCGAGACCGACGGCGAGCGCTTCACCTGAAACGTGGGCGATGGATCCTGGGGCTCGGGAAGGCCAGAAGCCACCAGTCCTCGTTTCACGTGGAACAATGCGCCCCGGGATGGATCGCTCCCCAGAAATGGGCTCGATTCGGAGGGCAGCCGAGGCTCTCCAGTTGCAGCTCGACGCGGCCCAGGCGGAATTGCTGCTGGCGTACTCCAGTCTCCTCCAGGAGCGGGCGATCCCGCTGGGGATGGTGTCCAGGTCGGACTCCGGGCGCCTGCTCGAGCGGCATGTACTGGACTCGCTGCGGGCGGCGCCCATCGTCCGGGACCTCGGCGCCGCCCGCGTCTGCGATCTCGGCTCGGGAGCGGGATTGCCCGGTGTGGTCCTGGCCGTCGCGCTCGCACAGGTGGACTTCGTCCTGACCGAGGCGCGAACCAGGCGCGCGGCCTTCCTGGAGCTCGCCGTTGAGCGGCTGGGCCTGGGGAACGCGACGGTGCACGCCGGGCGAGTGGAGGACCTCGACCTCCGGTTCGACGTGTGCACGGCGAGGGCGTTCGGCCCGATGGCCCAGTCGTGGGAAGCGGCCCGTCGGATGCTCGACCCCGGCGGCGCACTGGTCTTCTTCGCGGGAGTGACGGAGCGCACTCCGGACGCGCTTCCCGGCGCGGCGATCCTGCGGATCGCTCCGGGCGCCGCGCCTCCCGGGCCCGGGGAGCCGACCGCGGCGGCCAGCCCGCCCGCCGAGGCGGTGGGGGACGAGGGAGGTCCCTCGCCGGCGGCAGGAAGTTCTGCCCGGCGAGCCCTTGCATCGGGCGGTGACCTCGTTATCATCACCGCGTAGTGACCCTCGACCCTCGAGCCGGCCCGGCGCCTTCCGCGTCGACCGCCTTCAGCCCGCCGCCCGAACCAGGGAGCGGCATCGGAATCGGCGACCCGCCGGGGGTCGGCGACGTGTCCACCCAGCCGGGGGTGCCCCGAGATCCGGCCAAACCTGACACATCACACAAGCCCCCAGATCCGGATCCCTCGATCGAGACCTCCGCCCTCGATCCCTATGACCCTGCAGTCGACATGGAGCGCCTCGCGAAGGCGGCCGCCGAGGAGGCGGGACTCGGGCCGGAGCCTCGATCCGAGGGCGAGACTACGCGCGACGGTTCAGTGACGTCTCCTGCTCGGGTCGAGGGCGCCGGCTCCCCCGAGGGGCCACCGTCGAGTGTCCCTGGAGGCGCGGACCTGGCCGCTCCCCCCGCGGAAGTCGCCGCCGGCCCCACCCGGGTCGCGCGGGTGGTCGCCGTGGTCAACCAGAAAGGCGGGGTCGGCAAGAGCACCACGGCCGTGAGCGTCGGCGCGGCGCTGGCCGAAGCCGGCTACGGGGTCCTGGTCATCGACCTCGACCCCCAGGGCAACGCTTCGACCGGCCTCGGGATCCGCCATGTCGCCCGGGACGTCACGACCTACGAGGTCCTCCTGGCCCAGGCGCCCATCGACCAGGCGATCGTCCCCACCCAGGTGTCCGGCCTCTTCGCGGTTCCGTCGACGATCGACCTGGCCGGCGCGGAGATCGAGCTGGTCAGCCAGTTCTCCCGGGAGACCCGGCTGGCCCGGGCCCTCGATCCGGTCCGCACCGAGCGCTTCGACTTCATCCTCCTGGACTGTCCCCCCTCCCTCGGCCTGCTGAGCATCAACGCGCTGACCGCGGCCGACGAGTTGGTGGTGCCGATCCAGTGCGAGTACTACGCGCTGGAGGGTCTCGGGCAGCTGCTGCGGAACGTCCGGCTCATCCAGCAGAACGTCAACCCGGACTTGAGGCTCTCCGGCATCGTCATGACGATGTTCGACGGGCGGACGAAGCTCTCCGAGCAGGTGGTCGCCGAGGTTCGGAAGTACTTCGGCGCCCGCGTGTTCGACACGGTGATCCCGCGGACCGTCCGGTTGTCCGAGGCGCCGGGCTACGGCCAGCCGATCACGATCTACGACCCGGGGTCCAAGGGGTCGAAAGCCTATCGGGCACTCGCGCTCGAGCTCGCAGCGCGGGGTCCGGAGGAGGAGGCGGTGCCACAGGTGGGCGACCTCCCGGCGGTCATCACGCCGGCCCAGCGGTTCGCGTCACCACCGGCGGCGCGGGCGGAGACCGAGGACGGAACCCCGCGAAGGCGGTTCCGGCTGTTTCGACGAGGAGGCCAGGAGTGAGACGAGGTGGACTGGGAAGGGGCTTGTCCGCGCTGATCCCGGGCGCGGAGGAGGAGGCCGGGTTGCTCGAGATCCCGGTGGGGGCGATCGAGCGGAACCCGCGACAGCCGCGGACGACGTTCGACGAGGAATCGCTGGAGGCCATGGCGCGCTCGATCCAGGAGGTCGGCGTGCTGCAACCGGTGATCGTTCGGCGACTCGAGGTCGGCTACGAGCTCGTGGCGGGGGAGCGGCGGCTCCGGGCCGCCCGGCTCGCCGGCCTGGCGACGATCCCCGCGGTCATCCGGGACGCGGACGACACGGATTCGCTGCGCGACGCCCTCATCGAGAACATCCACCGCGAGGACCTCGGCCCGCTCGAGCTCGCCGAGGCATTCCAGGAGCTCCTGGACGACCTCGGGGTCACCCAGGAGTCGCTCGCGGAGCGCCTCGGCATGTCCCGCCCTCACATCGCGAACACGATCCGCCTGCTGCAGCTCCCTTCGGACGTCCAGCGGCTGCTGGCGGAGCAACGGTTGAGCGCCGGTCACGGCAGGGCGCTGCTTGGCCTGGAGGATATGGAGGCCCAGGTGACGCTGGGGCTTCGAGCGGCCGCCGAGGAGCTGTCGGTCCGCGAGGTCGAGGAGCTGGTGCGCACGTACAGCCAGGTCCCGCGACGCGTGCCGCCGGCGAAGCCGACCGCGAAGCCCGCGCCGGCCGCCGGACAGTTCGGCGAGGCCGAGGAGATCCTGTCCGAGCAGCTCCAGACCCGCGTGCTGATCAAGATGGGAAAGCGCCGGGGAAAGATCGTGGTGGAGTTCTCCTCCGCAGACGACCTGGAACGAATCGTCGACGAGATCGTGGGCGCGTCAGGCAAGGTCCCGGTGAAGTCCAGCGGCAAGACCTAACCCTTGAGTTGTACTTGAGGGCGATCCCCCGGCCGGGATGAGGCCGTCGCTACAGAGAAGCCTCGAGGGGCCGCAGGGTCGAGACCGCTTCCGCGCCGCTTTTCGGGGCCGATTCGAGGCCTGACCTGAACTCTGCGGCCTCAGGCCGCCAGCGAACCCACCGAAGGCGCCTCAGGCCTCCGGGGCGGGTGGAACCAGCCGGTGGCCGGGCTGCACATCACCCCGGTCCGTTCCTCTGGCATCTCGCGCATCTTGCGTTGCATGCGGATTGGTCGGCGGACGGGATGGCGTTTCAACGCGCCTCCAGCAAGAGGCGGGCTACGAACGTCCCTCGGATGATTGAGCTCCGGCGCCGTGCCGGACTGAGGTCGGGGCCTCGGACGTTCCAGTGGTTCACGGCGCGCAGCGATCGCGGCGCTCGAGGATCAGGGACCCGCAGGGTGCTCGACGATCGGGGACCCGCAGTGGTGCTCGAGGATCGGGAATCGGTCAGATCGGTGGGGGAGCGGGGCGGATCAGGGAGTCCTGGCTCTACGCGGAATTTCGCCGCCCGTCTGAATCCGCCTCGCTTGGATAAGGAGTTCGCTGCGGCCGGAAGTCGGGTCTGCAGTCCGGTCTGCGGAAGATTCAACTTGTGTAGCTGGGCGACATTCCATTGAAGGGGAACAGCTGGAGGGAGGTGCTGGGACGAGTCGTGGGGGGTCCACCTGAGTCGTCGGGACGGCCTTGGTGGGCGCGAGTCGTGAAGCGACTGCTCGCCAATGGCAATGCCCCCCTTCGGCCTTCGGGATCCCGGCGTTTCACGGGAAACAATCCCGGCGACCGCTAGTCCAGAGTGGACTAGTCCTCACATGAAAGCGGGGCAACGGAAGGCCCTCGGGAACCGCGATCCGGGTGGAGCCTCCCTCACTCCGTGGTCGAGGGTTGGCTGCGGCCTCTGGGCGGACCGAGTGATCGGAGGAGGGTCCCTGGGAAAGGGCCCGGGCCGGCCTCGGGGCGCGCCGGATTGGAATCTTCCCCTACTAGTCTGCTCCAGACTAGTCGCGTCAGGCCTCACTCGTGGACACGGTGTTGCGGCCGGGGTCCGTCAGCGTGCGGTGGCGGAGGGGGAGACCGGCGCGTTCGGTGAGGAGCGCGCCCAGGCGGCGGACGCCTTCGCGGATTTCGTCTTCGGGCGGGTAGCAGTACGACAGGCGCATGCGGTCGCGACCGCGACCGTCCGGGTAGAACGCCGTGCCGGGGACGTACGCCACCTTGCGATCGACCGCCTCGGTGAGGAGGCTGGGGGTGTCGATCCCCGGCGTGGTTACCCACACGTAGAACCCGCCGTGGGGCGAGGTCCAGCGGGCGCCCGCGGGGAACTCGCGCTCCAGCGAGTCCAGCATGGCGTCGCGCCGTGTCCGGTAGACGTCCACCAGCGTCTCCAGGTTGGCCCGCCACCGGTCGCCGGCCAGGTACCGCTCGGCGACGAACTGCGTCAGCGCGCTGGAGCAGAGGTCGGCCGCCTCCTTCGCCAGCACCAGGCGGTCGAGGGTCCCCGGTTCGGCAAGGGCCCACCCCACGCGGATTCCCGGCGCGAAGACCTTCGACAGCGTCCCCAGGTAGATGACGTTGCCCGGGTCCATCGACCGGAGAGTGAGGATCGGATCGCCCTCGAACCGGAGCATCCCGTACGGGTTGTCCTCGACGATGGGAACCCCGGCGGCGCGACAGACCTCGACCAGCCGCTCCCGGCGAGGGAGCGACATCGTCACGCCCGCGGGGTTCGAGAAGTTCGGGATCGTGTACACGAACTTGGGTCGGACGCCGCCGCGCAACGCCTCCTCGAGCTCCGACACGACCATGCCCTCGTCGTCGAGCGGGATCTGCACGAACCGCGGCTCGTACGCGGAGAACGCGCTGATCGCGCCGACGTACGACGGTTCCTCGACCACGACCTCGTCGCCGGCGTCCACGAAGATCTTGCCGATCAGGTCGAGCGCCTGCTGAGCCCCGTTCGTGACGACGACCCGCTCGGCCGAGGCCTCGACCCCTTCCTCCGCCATCAGCTCGACGAGCCGATCGCGGACGCCCGGCAGGCCGATCCCTCCGCAGTACTGAAGCGCGGAGCTCCCGTGGTCCCGGAGCACGCCGAGCACGACGTCCTCCACGTCCTCGCCGGGCAGCGCGCTGACGAACGGCATGCCGCCGGCAAGCGACACCACCTCCGGGCGCGACGCCACCGCGAAGAGCGCGCGCACCTCCGACGCCGACATCCCGGACATCCGGTCGGCGTACAGGTCGACGTAGGGATCGATCACGAGGTCGGCCATGAGTGACAGGCCCCCGATGCTAGCAACCGATTCGGGGAAAGCCAGGATCGAACGGCCCGGCGAGCCGCCGCCCGACCTCGCCGGGCGCGCTGGTATCGTGCCGGACCTCATGGGTAGCGAACGGGATCCTGGCCCCCCTCGCGTGCTCTCGGGCATCCAGCCGAGTGGCGACTTCCACCTCGGCAACTACATCGGGGCGGTCCGGCACTGGGTCGCCGACCAGGACCGGAACGACTGCTTCTACCTGATCGTGGACCTGCACGCGATCACGCTGCCACAGAACCCGCAGGAGCTCCGGGCCCGGACGGTCGAGCTCGCCACCATCCTCCTGGCGGCCGGGATCGACCCGGAGCGCTCGACGCTGTTCGTCCAGTCCCATGTCCACGAGCACGCCGAGCTGGCCTGGGTCCTGCAGTGCGTCGCCACGCTCGGCGAGTTGCGGCGGATGACGCAGTTCAAGGAGAAGACCGCGAAGGGACAGGAATCCTCGAGCTCGGCCGGCCTGTTCACCTACCCGGTGCTGCAGGCGGCCGACATCCTCCTGTACCGGACCGACAAGGTCCCGGTGGGTGAGGACCAGCGGCAGCATGTCGAGCTGACCCGAGACATCGCGCAGCGGTTCAACCGCCGGTTCGGGGACACGTTCGTCCTCCCGGAGGCCACCGTCCCGCCGGTCGGGGCCAAGATCATGGACCTGCAGAACCCGGGGGCGAAGATGTCGAAGTCGTCGGAGTCGCCTCAGGGGACGATCGCCATCCTCGACCCACCCGAGGACCTGGCCAGGAAGGTCCGCACCGCGGTGACGGACTCCGGCCGCGAGGTGATCGCCCGCGAGGACAAGCCGGCGATCACGAACCTCCTGACGATCCACTCGATCATCTCCGGCCAGCCCGTCGACGCGCTCGAGGAGCGGTACGCGGGGAGCGGATACGCGCAGTTCAAGTCCGACCTGGCCGACGAGCTCGTGGCGTTCCTCGAGCCGTTCCAGCGGCGGTACCACGACCTCCGGGACGACCCCGGCGAGATCGCCCGGCTGCTGGGCATCGGCGCCGAGAAGGCCAGGGCGGTCGCGTCCGAGATGCTGGCGCTGGCCTACGACCGGGTGGGGCTCCTGCCGATGGGCAAGGCCTGAGCGGCGTGGACGACCGCCGGCGGGCGGAGGCGATCCGCGGCGCCACGGCCGCGGCGCTGGGGGCCGTGATGGGGTTGGTGCTCCTCGTGCTGTCGCGCCGCCGGAGCCGCTGACCGCGGCGGGCGGGTTCAGGCGGGCAGCCGGGCCTGGCCCTCCGGCGGGGTGAGCCCGGTGCCGTGCACCGACGCCGGCCGGGCGCCGAAGAACCGCTCGATGCCCCGGACGATCGCGATGGCCACGTCCCGGCGGAACGGTTCCTCCGCCAGCAGCCGCTCCTCGCGGGCGTTCGACAAGAAGCACGGTTCGACCTGGACGGCCGGCATGCGGGTCTCGCGCAGGATCGTGATCGACATCGAGTGCGTCCGCCCGTCCGTCAGCCCGATCCGGGACGTGAGCTCCTCCTGGATGGCCTCCGCTAGGCGCTGGCCTCCGGGGGACGAGGTCGATTCGTCGCCGTAGAACAGGCACATGCTGCCCTCGGCCCGGGGGTCGCGGTGGGCGTTGAGGTGCATGGCCAGGTAGATCTCCGCGCCCCACTCGTTGGCCCGTCCGGCCCGCTCCGAGGGCGAGGGCTCCTCGTCCCGGGAACGCAGCAGCCGGGGCTCCGCGCCGTGCCGCCCGAGCTCTGCGGCCAGCGCGACCGACAGCTCCCACGCTGCGTCGGCCTCCGTCAACCCGGTGGGCCCCACCGAGCCGGGGTCCCCGGGACCGTGCCCGGGATCGATGGCCACCCGCGAGCCCTCCAGCGTCGCCTCCATCCGGCGCAGCGCCTCCGCCTCCCGGAGCATCGCCCCGGAGCGCGCGTCGACGGTGGCCGGTTGGATCCGTTCCAGCTCGTGAAGCGTCTCGGGCCCCACGATCCCGTCCTGGCGCATCGCGATGTTCCGCTGGAACTCGCGCGCCGCCTGGTCGCACCGTTCGCCGAAGATGCCGTCCTCGCGTCCGGCGTCGAACCCGAGCGAGTTCAGCCGGCGCTGCAACACACGGACGTCGTCGCCCCGGAACATCGGCATCCGCAGGTACAGGACGCGGTCACCGAGCGCGTAGCCGGCTTCGACCAGCTCGTTCCACGTCTCGGGCCCGACCTTGCCGTCCACGAGCAGCCCCCGTCGCTGCTGGAACGCGCGAACCGCCGACTCCGTCGACGGCCCGAACACGCCCTCGAGCTCGACCGAGTCGACGTGGGAGCCCATCGACGTCAGGCGTTGCTGCACGTCGCGGACGTCGTCCCCGCGATCCCCCTGGTGGATCGTTCGCATCGGGACAGTATCGGGACCGGCGACCGCATCCCGCAACGGCCGGGCGGCGCAGATCGCACCTTCGCGTGGACACGAAGACGGCCCCGGCCGGGTCGCCGGGGCCGTGTGCAGAGCGCTCGAGCTCGGCCGGATCAGGCCGCGAAGTGCGGCTCGATCTCGCGCAGGATGGCGTCCTTGCCGCGGGCGCCGACCACGCGGGCCTTCTCCTGCCCGTCCTTGAACACGATCAGGGTCGGGATCGACAGCACGCCGTACCGTCGCGGGGTGTCGGGGTTGTCGTCGATGTTGAGCTTGCCGACCTGGAGCTGGTCCTCGTGGTCCCGCGAGATCTCCTCCACCACGGGGGAGACCATGTGGCACGGGACGCACCAGTCCGCCCAGAAGTCGATCAGCACGGGCTTGTCGGATTGCAAGACCTTCTCCTCGAAGTCCGTGTCCTTGATGTCTCCGATGTTCGCCATGGCGTCGTCTTCCTCCTCACAGCCGGAGCCGGGCCACGCCCCGCCCCGTTCTTCCTGCAAACGCTCGCAGGGGCACGGTTCTTCCCGTTTGGGGCAGGTGTACCCGTCCCACTCGCTCCCGTACCACTCGCGAACTCGGGGAAGGATGCGATCGTACTGCTTGCCGGCCGGCCGCGCCGCTCGAACGCGGACGATCTCCCGGCCCGGAGGCCTCAGTGCCCGAGGCCCTCCAGGAAGCGCTCGGCGTCCATCGCCGCCTTGCATCCCATCCCCGCGGCGGTGATCGCCTGCCGGTAGGTGAAGTCGACCACGTCGCCGGCCGCGAACACGCCCTCCACGCTGGTGCGTGTGGTCGGCTCCTCGACCACGATGTAGCCGTTCGCCAGCTCCATCTGGCCCTCGAACAACGACGTGTTGGGCGTGTGGCCGATGGCCACGAACACCCCGCCCGTCTCGCGCTCGGTCGTCTCGCCGGTCTTGAGGTTCTTCAGCCGGACACCCGACACCGAGCCGTTGCCCAGGATCTCCTCGACCGCGCTGTCCCACACGAAGTCGATCTTGTCGTTGGCGAACGCGCGGTCCTGCATGATCTTCGATGCCCGGAGTTCGTCCCGGCGATGGACGATCGTCACCCCGGTGGCGAACCTGGTGAGGAACGTGGCCTCCTCGACGGCCGAGTCGCCCCCCCCGACCACCACCAGCTCCTGGCCCCGGAAGAAGAACCCGTCGCACGTCGCGCAGGAGGACACGCCGCGCCCGCGCAGCCGATCCTCACCCGGGATGCCGAGCCACCTCGCGCTGGCTCCCGTGGCGACGACCAGCGAACGGGCGCGCCATTCCTCGTCGCCGGCCCACACGCCGAACGGGCGCTGGGAGAGGTCGACTCGCGTGACGGCCTGGTGCAACAGCTCCGCCTCGAACCGCCCGGCCTGCTTCTCCATCCGCTCCATGAGCTCAGGACCGAGGACGGCGTCCGGAAATCCGGGGAAGTTCTCGACCTCGGTGGTCAGCATGAGCTGGCCCCCCGCGTCGATCCCCTTCAGCACGACCGGCTTCAGGTTGGCACGAGCAGCGTACAGGGCCGCGGTCAGGCCGGCGGGGCCGGATCCCAGGATGATGACGTCGCGTTCTTCCACCACTTGGCACTCCATTCTTCCACAGGAAACAACGCCCTCCTATTCCGGGGCGACACCGGCCGTGGCAGTACGAGGAGAGGGAACGGCGGCGTCGGAGACGGTCGAGCGGCGCCGCTGGAGGCGGTGTGCGGCTGCGCGGGCTGGCGGGTGCGGCTGCGCGGGCGGAGGCGGCGAGCTACGGAGCGATCCGGTGGGAGGCGTAGTGCAGGAACTGGCACTCGCGCGACGCCACCCAGACGACCAGGAGGTCGGGGGGCTGGCCCGCGCCGGGGCCCGAGAGGTAGATGCCGATCAGCGCCGGCTTCTTCTCGAAGCGGGCCACGATCACGCGGGCCGGGCGGACCGTCCGGTCCAGGCCCGCCGCCGAGTCGACACACGCGATCACGGCGTCCTCGTCGCTGAGGGGGACGCGCCCGGCTTGGGGAGCCAGGGAGGGGGTGCCCGACTCGACACCGCCGCCGTCCGCCGCGGTGGATGGCGCCGGCGCGGGGGCCGGCTGGAGGGATGCCCGGGCGAAGTCGCGCGACGCCGAATAGCTGGCGGCGAGGCGCTCGATCCCCTTCGCGTCGTAGTTCTCGTTCGCGCGCTGGATCAGCGGGGCCGTCGCGCTGCCCGGCTGGAGCGGCGCGGAGGGGGCCGGCGAGCCGGCGGCCGGCCGCGCGGCATTGCTCCCGCCGCCGCCGGCCATTGGGCCCCGGAGCACGGCGAAGCCCAGCCCGACCAGCAGCAGGGCGGCCGCGGCCACGCCGGCGGCCGGGGCGAGACGGCGGAACCGGTGCTCGCGCCGCATGGACCTGGCCTCCTCGACCGCGGCCCGGCCCAGTCCCCACGGTGGCTCGACCTCGGGCAGCGCCCGGAGGGCCCGGCGGGCGGATTCGGCCTTCCGGATCTCGCCGCGGCACCGCTCGCACCCGTCGAGGTGGGACTGGACCTCGGCGCGCTCCGCCGGGGTCAGGGTGCCGTCCACCAATCCCGCCAACAGCTCGTCGGGATGGGTGGGCACGGAGGAACGCTCGCGGTCGCTCATTCGGGGAATCGTTCCTTCGACGGTTCCGGGGCGACGGGAGGTTCCCCGGGCGACAGGGCGACCGGATCGGCGTGATGGCCACGGCCGGGGCGCGCCCGGCCGCGTTCGGGCTCTCCGAGCAGCTCCGCGAGCGCCACGCGGCCCCTGTGCAGCCGCGACTTCACCGTGCCCACCGGGATGCCGAGCGCCTCGGCGATGTCGTCGTACGCCAGGTCCTGCACGTCGTGCAGGATCAGCACGGCCCGGAACTCCTGCGGCACCCGGACGAGCGCCCGCTGCACGTCCACGGCGGCGACCGCGCTGTCGGCGTGATCCGGCGAGGCCGGCCCGGGCGGCTCCGGCTCGTCCTCCTCGCGGGCGGGTTCCAGCATCGGTTCCCGCCGCTTGCGCCGCAGGACGTCGTAGCACGCGTTGACCGTGACCCGGTGCAGCCACGTCGTGAACTGCGCCTCTCCCCGGAACGACGACAGCTTGCGCAGCGCGGTGATGAAGGCGTCCTGCGCGGCGTCGCGGGCGTCCTCCTCCTTGCCCAGCATCCGGTAGCACAGGTTGTAGACGCGCCGCTCGTGCCGGCGGACCAGCGAGGAGAAGGCCGCCGGGTCGCCTCGGAGGTGGCGCTCGATCAGGTCGGCGTCGGTGCGGTCCTCAGCCACTGGTGCGACCTCGCCGCCATGGCCCGCAGCCGGCGCTCATCGCATTCCCGACACCGAGAACTCGGCGATCTCCGCCCGGTTCTCACCGTCGGATGCCGGCACGGCCTGCGTGATCCAGACGAGGACGTAGCGGCCCTGCGCCGCCGGCACCGACTCCCGCATCGACTCCGACGCGGTGAACGACCGGCCGGCGGGGCCGCTCGCAAGGGTCTCGGGATCGTTCCCCACCCGGATCTCGAACTTCCACCCCGCGAGCGGCGTCCGCAACAGGAACCCGTCCACGGTCGCAGGCCTACCGAGGTCGAACGCGATGCCCACGCCCGGCTTGTCCAGCGTGGGGCTGTTGTAGCCCTCGGTCATCCAGAAGGTTCCCGGGTTCCCGTCGGTCGCGAGCGACAGTTCGTCGTCGTGCTCCGAGCCGTCGCCGGGGGGAGGGTCGACCGAGCCGACCCCCACGATCTGGAGCTTCCGCCCGCCGCCGGGCGCCGGCCCCGAGCCCGATCCGCCCGTGGCTCCCCCGCCCTTCGGTCCGCCGTCGAAGGGGGAGTTGATGACGTCGGCGGCGATCCCGACGACCACGACCACGGCGGCGGTGAGGATCGCCAGCAAGGGGACCGCCATCCAGGAGCGGAAGACACCGGCTCGGTGGACCGGCTCGGGCTCAGCGGGGACCGCGGCGGGGGACTGCGCGCCGGCCTGGAACCGGGACAGCGCGGCGGCCATGTCCGCGGCGGTGGCGAAGCGCGCGCCGCGGTCGCGGGCCAGCGCTCGCAGCACGATCGCGTCGAGCGCGCGGGGGATGCCTGCCCGCACCGCCCGGGGCGGGATCGGGTCGGAGGTCAGCCGGAGCATCGCCTCGGCGATGTCGGTCTCGGCCCGGAACGGGGTCCTCCCGGTCAGGAGCTCGTACAGCATGGCCCCCACCCCGTACACGTCGGCCCGGGCGTCGATCGGCACGCCCTCCACCTGCTCGGGCGCGAGGTACGGCACGCTGCCCAGGACCTTCCCGGTCGTGGTCGGGTCCTCCGCGGCGGCGTACGCGGCCTTCGCGATGCCGAAGTCCGTGACCTTTACCCGCCCGTCGGCGCCCACCAGCACGTTGGCGGGCTTCATGTCGCGGTGGATCACGCCGTGCTCGTGGGCGAACTCCAGCCCGTTCAGGACCTGGACGACGTTGGCGGCGGCGGCCGCCGGCTCCAGCGGACCGGACCGGGCGAGGCGGTCCCCCAGCGTCTCTCCGTCGAACAGCTCCATCACGATGTACGCGATCGGGCCGTCGGCGCCGGTGTCGAACACGCTCACGATGTTGGGGTGGGTGAGGCGGGCCGACGCCATCGCCTCGTTCTTGAACCGGTCGAGGAACGAGGGATCCTCCGCCAGCCGCGCGTGGAGGATCTTGACGGCCACCGGCCGGTCCAGCACCCGGTCGATGGCTCGCCAGACGGAGGCCATGCCACCCGAGCCGACCACCTCGTGCAGCTCGTACCGGTCGCCGAGCACGGTGCCGGCCGCGACGTCCTCCACGGGTGACACGCCCGGAGTGTAGCGGGGCGCCCGCGGCCGGCCGGAGGTTACGGCGTGGACGGGCCGGTGTCGGCGGTGCTCTTCACCACGCCGAGCTTTCGCAGGAACGAGACGTGGCGGATGATGATGGTCGTCGCCACCTTCCGGAGCTTCACCTTGACCTCGCCCAGCTTGGGGTCGGCGATGCACGACACCAGCCTCGCGTCCGCGTCGTGGCTCTGGGTGGACGTCTCCGCCTCGGCGCACGCCTGCTGGGGGTTGTGGCTGCCGTTCAGGACCAGGACGGCGTCCGCGGCCACGTCCGACGCGGTGTTCTCGAGCGAGAGCTTGGTGAAGATGATCGAGCCCGCCTCGACGACCGCCAGGCCGAACACCACGATGAGCACGAGCATGGTGACGATGACCCTGCCGACCGACCCCCGCTCATCGGAGAACCGGCGCCGCCCGGGCCCCCTCATCGCCGGAACCGCCCGGTGACCGTGCCGATCACCTGACGGAGGTCCTCCATGCGCAGCAGGAGCGCCATCGCGAGGAACACTAGCAGTCCAACCACCACCGATCCCAGCACCTGCACCGACTGTTCCGGGATGGTCGCGGTCCCGATCGCCCGCCCCAGGAGCTTCGACGCCCCGAACGCGGCGCCCGCCGTCGCGGCCCCGGCCACGACCACCTTCCCCAGGCCGGCCGCGACGTTGCGGCCGTCGAGGCCCCCCAGGCGGCGCCGGATCAGCAGCACCAGGACGAGCGCGCCGAACGTGTATGCGGTGGCGTGGCCCAGGGCGAGTCCCTTCACCCCCAGCAGGTGGAAGAACAGGAAGTTCACCGCGGTGTTCAGCCCGACCGCGGCCACGTTCACCAGCGCGGGTGTCCTGCTGTCCTGCATGGCGTAGAACGCCCGGAGCAGCAGCTGGAACGCGGAGAACGAGAACAGGCCGATCGCGAAGAACCGCAGGACGTTCGCGACCGTCGCCGCGTCGGTGGCGTCCGTGGCCCCGTGCTGGAGCAGCAGGCGGACGATGGGCCCCGCGATCGCGATGTACCCGAGCGCGGCCGGCACGACGATGAGCGCCGTGAGCCGGATCCCCCGGGCCAGCAGGCTCCGGAACTCCGCGGTCTCCCGGTTCGCCCAGTGCCCCGACAGGGCCGGCAGCAGCGCGGTCATGATCGACACGGCGAAGATGGCGTGCGGCAGCTGGAACAGGATGAACGCGTTGAAGTAGGCGGAGTAGTTCTGGGCCCCCGTTCCGAGCACGATCACGACGATGAGGCCGAGCTGGTTGACCACGACGTACAGCAGGACCCACAGGGCCAGCCGGCCGATGCGCAGCACCGCTTCGCTCCGCCAGTTCCACCGCCAGGAGAACCGGAACCCCAGCCTCCGAAGCGACGGCCACAACGCCACGGTCATTCCGACGACCCCGAGGGTGGTGCCGATGGCCAGGACGTATCGCTGCGCGTCCGTGACGCCGGCCACGCTCGACGACGCCCTCCCGAGTGCGACGAACGTGACCATCGTGCCGATCACGATGAGGTTGTTGAGGATGGGGGCGAACATCGGCGCCGCGAACCTCCGGTGCGCGTTGAGGAGGCCCGTGGCCACGGCGCCGACCCCGTAGAACACGATCTGGGGCATGAACCACCGGAGGAAGAACGTCGCCGCGGACCGCTCAGCGTCGGCTCCCGGCCGGTGTCCCAGCCGGACCGTGTACAGGTCGACGATCCACGGCGCCAGCACGATGGTGAGCACCGCGATCGACGACAGGACCACCACGGCGATGGTCATCGCCGACCGGGCGACCTCCCAGGCCTCGCCCCGGCCGTGGTCCTGCAGCCACTGCACGAACACCGGGACGAAGACCGACGTGAGGACTCCGCCCAGCACCAGTTCGTACACGATGTTCGGCGTGTTGTTGGCGACGTTGTACGCGTCGGCGATCTGGGAGTGGGCAGCCCCGATCGCGTACCCGATCGCCGACAGGCGGAGCAGCCCGGTGATCCGGGACAGCGCCGTGCCGACCGACATGACCGCCGTCGAGCGCAGCAGGGGGGCGGCCGCCGGTTCGGTGTCCACGGGCTCGCCGCCCTCCGTGCTCGCCTCCGTCACGCCGGCTTCGCCCGCGGGATGAACCGCCGGGCCCACCAGACCAGGAGGAACAACGCGGCGCCCAGCACGAGGATCAGCGCAACCAGGTTGTATGCCGTCGACCGCACCACCAGCTCGTGCGGCGGCCCGATGGGGCGCCCGTCGGGAGTCAGGACCCGGACCTGGACCGGGAACCGGCCCGTGGTCCGGCTCCGCACCCGGAACAGCAGCGGCTTGGTCGACCTCGCCGGGAGCTGCACCGTCGGGCTCTTCGATGATTCCGGGTTGAGCCGCACGGAGGCCAGCTGGATCTGCACGCGCACCGGGGTCGAAGTCCTGTTCTCGATGCCGATCGGCACCGCGCCCCGCCCGCTGGCCAGCGTGACGGTGCGGGCGGTGTCCGGGGCGATTCCCTGGAACAGCGCCCCGAGCCGCCCCCGGATGTCGTCGAGGAACGCCAGCCCGGAGTGGCGATCCGCGGCGAACTCCTCTGCTTCCGCGAGCAGCACCGTGTCCTCCATCTGGGCGGGGAGGGGCGACTCGCCGACCAGGATCGAGCGGTACAGCGAGATGTCACCGCGGGTCTCCTCGATCGCGTGGACGTATCCAGTGCGGAGGCGGGGGCCCTCCCTCGGCCGGAGGTCCGCGACCGCGTCGGCGCCCGGTCGGAAGTTCCTCACGATCGAGGAGACGAGCTTCGGCTCCAGGAACGGGGCGTCGCTCAGGATCCGGCCGAGGTACCCGAACAGTGGGCCCGGGAGGCGGAGCGTGTCCGGCACCGCCAGCGCGACGGCCCGGGGGATGCCCGGTTCCTCGAGCCATATCTGGGCCAGCTCGCCGAGGACATCCTGGGCCGCCAGCCGAGGGTCGCTCTCCGGGATCGACGAGCCGAGGATGTGGGCCACTCCGGTGTCGGGGACGAGCGCGTTCACCGTTGAGTTGAGGCCGCTATGGAGGGACGCCGTGGCCGGCTGGGCGAACTCCTTGGGCAGGGGCTCGCGACGGACGAGGCCCGGGTCCAGGAGGAACGTGTTGGCCCCGTCGGCCGCGAGCGTCGCCAGCGACAGCTGGTCGAGGTACTGGCCCGGAGGCCAGAAGAGGTCGTCGGCCGTCTCGTGCCCCGTGAACTTCGAGACCGCCTCCCGGCCCCGCCGGAGCTGGACGGGGAGGTCGGCCCCAAGGCCGGATGCGAGCAGCGCGGGGATGCTGGGCACGGCGTAGGGCAGGGCCGTGGACTCAACCTTCGGCCCGTTGGCCAGGCGGTGCAGCATGTCCAGCAGCGCGGCGGCGTCGCCCGCCCCGGCCTGCCCGGGGGCGACCTGCTCGACCTTTCCTCCCGACTCGATCGAGTACCCGTCGCTCATGGCCTCGAGCTGCGACAGGAGCGTCGGCGACCACACCACGTCCACCGGCCGAGGGTGAGGGCCGTTGGCCAGCTCGTCGAGCGCGGCGACCTCCCGGGCGAGCGATCCTCCGGGCGCGATGTCCGACGGCAGCTCGTTCCGGAGAAACGTCCCGTTCGGACCGTACGCGATGGGCCGGTGCAAGGAGAAGACCCACGCCATCCGCAGCCGGGTCGAGGCGACCCGCTGTCCCTCCGGGAAGTTCAGGAACAGGATCGGTGCCCGGATCGTGGCCACGGCGTTGTCCCCCGAGCGGAGCTCGACCTTCATGGGATAGTTCGCGAACTGATCGCCCTGGAAGAGCGCCCCGGCCAGGTCCGTGACGATCCCGTTCGACAGCCGGAGGACCTTGCGCTCCCCCGGCTCGAGCTTGCCGGGTACCAGATCGAACCGGGCGAAGAGCACGCCGGAGTCCGATGGATCCGTGTGCAGCGACTCGTTGTACTGGTTTCGGCTCCGGGACGGCGTGAAGACCGTGATCCCGAACAACAGGTTCCCGACGGGGCGCGTGCCGGTGTTCGTGGCGGCGACGCGGAGGCGGAGGTCGGTCGCCGACGGGGTGATCCACGGCGCCAGCTGGAGCAGGCGGAGGGACACGTCCGGGGCGGTCGCGGCGGGGGCGGGCGGCGCGCCGAGGACGAGCAGGACGACGACGACGAGGCTTCCGAGGAGCCGTCTCATGGCGGCGGCGTCATTGTAGGGCGGGGGCACCCCGTGGTCCGCGATGTCGGGCGCGTGCCGTGGCGGCCGGAGGTCACTCCCCCTCGAGGATGGCGACGGCCTTGCGAAGGACGTCCCCCTCGGACCGGTAGGTGGCCTTGCGGACCGCCTCCCCCAACGGGAACCACCGCACCTCCTCCATCTCGTGGTCGTGCTCGGAGATGTCACCCCCCGTGGCCCGCATCAGGTAGAACCGCACCGACTTGCGGACCCCCTCGCCCTCCCACTGGTAGAAGTACGAGATCGAGCCGAGATCCCGGTCGATCTCGGCCTCGAGCCCGGTCTCCTCACGGACCTCCCTGAGGGCCGCGTCCTCGGGCGCCTCCTCGTGCTCGATGAGCCCCTTCGGCAGGCCCCAGGCGAGCTCGCCGCGGCGCGTCCTCCGCGCGGCCAGCGCGATGTCGACGGCGCCATCGGTGCTCCGAAAGACAACGCCCCCGGCGGAGCGCTCCGACCTGCTCCTCACGACCGCGACCCGCCGCCTCCGCCGCGGTCGTCTCGTGAGCCTCTCGAGCTGCGGGAGCCCGGTGAGCTGCGGGAGTCGGGCGAGCTGCTGCGGGAGCCCGGTGAGCTGTGGGAGTCGGGCGAGCTGCTGCGGGAGCCCGGTGAGCTGTGGGAGTCGGGCGAGCTGCTGCGGGAGCCCGGTGAGCTGCGGGAGTCCCGGGATTCGGCACCCCTCCTCGGCGTCGAGGACGAACGGGCGATCCTCGCCACCTTCGCGCCGGTCGCGGGCACCAGGTCGGCGCCCCGAAGCTTGAGGATCGCCGTGGCCTCCCCGCCGGCGAAGTACAGGACCTGCTGGTCGGCGAGGGCCCTGTCGGCGACCACCCGGAACCCTGGTGGCAGGCCGGCAGGCGGGATGGCTTCCGCCAGGTACTCGGTGAGCTGGGAGGCCCGGGCCGGGCTGACCTCGCCGATCTCGTGCGCGCGGACCGAGGCGCGGACTCGCTCGGGGTCGGGTTCGCATTCGGAGGAGACGATGGCCGCCACCGGTCCCCGGTCGGTGTCGAAGACCACGACCTTGCCCACCATCTGGGGCGGGAGGTCCAGGACGGCGGCGATTCGTTCTGCCGACCGCAGCCGTCCCCGGACGGGGAGCAGCTCGTGCCTGATGTCGCGTCCCACGAGGTGATTGTGGACGTCCACGCTCGTCCGCATGGCGGGAAGTATGGCAGGGGCTCCGCCCGGACCGGCAGAGCCCGGAACCAGCCGAGTGCGCTAGCGGGACCCGCCCTTGCGGCCGATCTGCTGGTAGAACTCCACCCCGTAGCGGCGCTTCGTCGTGTCGCCGCCCTTCTTGCCGCCGATCCTCCCGATCTTGCCGAAGAACTCCGGACCGTATCGCTGCTTGGTGGTCAGGCCACCCTTTCGGCCGGCCTCGGCTCGGGACATGCGGTTGGCGGAACTGCCGTTGTCGACGGCCACGGTGGACACCTCCAGGCGTCGTTCACTCGGGGGGACTGCTCTGTACTGTTCCCAGGTGCTCGGCAAGGGAACCGGGCCAGCGGGCGAATTTCCGGCCGCCACGCCTTCCCGGGGGCCCACGGGTACCCTTAAGTTCATAGCTGTCCGCGCCGAGCATCGGAAACAGCCATGGAGATCTCCGACCTTCTTCGCCGAACCGTCGAGATGGGCGGCAGCGACCTTCACCTCAAGGTGGGGTCGGTGCCGTTCGTCCGCGTGGACGGCACCCTGACCGCAACCGACTTCCCCGCGCTCGAGCCCCACGACACGGAGCTCTTCGCCGAGGAGCTGATGCCGGCGCACAAGTTCACCCAGTTCGGCGAGACGCACGAGGCCGACTTCGGCTACACGCTGCACGGCGTGGGCCGGTTCCGGATCAACGTGTTCCGCCAGCGCGCGGTGGTGGGGCTCGCCATCCGGCGGGTCCGGGCCGAGGTCCCGACCTTCGACGAGCTCATGCTGCCGCCGGCCGTTCGGACCCTGTCCGACTCCCCTCGCGGGCTGCTGCTCGTGACCGGGCCGACCGGAACGGGCAAGACGACCACGATCGCGTCCGTGATCGGCCACATCAACGCGACCCGGCGGACCCACATCGTGACCATCGAGGACCCGATCGAGGTGGTGCACGAGGACCTGCGCTCGATCATCGACCAGCGCGAGGTGGGGATCGACACGATGTCCTACGCGGCGGCACTCCGCCACGTGGTCCGGCAGGACCCCGACGTGATCTTCGTGGGGGAGATCCGCGATTCGCTGTCGGCGGAGGCCGCGATCCAGGCGGCGGAGACCGGTCACTTCGTCATCTCCACCCTGCACACCACCGACGCGACGGAGACGATCAACCGGATCCTCGACCTGTTCCCTCCCCAGCACCAGCGACAGGTCCGGGTCTCGCTGGCCTCGGGGCTTCGGGGGATCCTCTGCCAGCGCCTGCTGCCCCGCGCGGACGGGCGGGGGCGCGTCCCGGCCGTCGAGGTCCTGGTGAGCACCGGGCGGGTCCAGGAGCGGATCCTCAAGCCGGAGTCCACGTTCGAGATCGCGGACATCATCGCCGAGGGGGAGTTCTACGGCATGCAGACGTTCGACCAGTCGCTCGTGCGGCTGGTGATGGACGGGCTGGCCCGCGAGGAGGACGCGATGGACGCGTCGACGAACGCGCACGACTTCTCGCTCGCCTTGAAGGCGGCGCGACTGGGCGCCGCGGCGGACGACGCGGCGATGGCCCGCACGCCCACCCGCCCGCCGGACCGCAGCGTCCCCGCTTGGTCCCCGGCGGCCCGCCCCGAGCGCTAGGCGCTACCCGCCGGCGCACCGCGGCGACCCCGAACGGGTGCCGGCGGTAGCCGCACGTCGGAGCGAAGGGTACGCGGGTCGCGCCGCCCGAGGTCCGGCGCGGGGTTCCGCCCGGCGTCACAAGCGATCGAGAGCCCCCGCTCCCGGGCACCACGCGGGGCCCGGCCGAGGCTGCTGCCGCCCGCCCAGCGGAGCGGGGCTCTCTCTGGTCCTCGTCGCACACCCGGCCGTCGCGACCGGCCGGCCCGTGCTTTGCACCATCTTGCACCGTCACCGGGCCGTTTCGGTTGAGGCGGCGGGAGAAATCCGGGGGGTATCCTGAGCCGGTCATGGCCGAGCCGCCCTCGTCCGACCGGCCGCCCGGCGCCGCCCTGGTCGAGATCGACCCCCTGGCCCGCGAGCTCGGCGAGCGGTTCCGCGCGGCCGGGCACGAGCTCCACCTGGTCGGCGGGGTGGTGCGCGACTCGCTGCTCGGGCGCCTGCGCCCCGACGCCGAGCTCGACCTGGCCACCTCCGCCGAGCCCAGCGAGACCGTCCGCCTGCTCCAGGGGTGGGCGGACCACCGGTACATCCAGGGCGCGCGGTTCGGCACGGTGGGGGCGCGCAAGGGCGAGCGCCGGTTCGAGATCACGACGTTCCGCCAGGAGGTCTACCCCGAGGCCGAGCGCAAGCCGGCGGTCACGTTCGGCAGGGACCTCCGGACGGACCTGTCGCGTCGTGATTTCACCTTCAACGCCATGGCGGTGTCGCTGCCGGACGGCGCCTTCCAGGATCCGTTCGACGGCCTCCGCGACCTCGTGGCCAGGCGGCTCGACACGCCGCTCGACCCGGAGGTCGCGTTCTCCGACGATCCCCTGCGCATGCTCCGCGCGGCGCGGTTCGTGGCGCAGCTCCGCGTGACTCCGGCCGAGCGGGTGGTCGAAGCCATCCAGCGGATGCGGGGCCGCCTCGAGATCGTCTCGCGCGAGCGGATCCAGGACGAGCTGAACAAGCTGCTGCTTTCGGCGGAGCCCGGGAAGGGGCTGCAGCTGCTCGTCGACACCCGGCTGGCCGAGGAGTTCCTGCCCGAGCTGCCCGCGCTCGCCCTGGAGCAGGACCCGGTGCACAAGCACAAGGACGTGCTGCACCACACGTTCGCCGTCGTGGAGAACTGCGAGCCGGACCTGGTGCTCCGGCTGGCCGCGCTGCTGCACGACATCGGCAAGCCGCAGACGCGCGAGTACACGCCGCAGGGCGTCCAGTTCCATCACCACGAAGTGGTCGGCGCGCGGATGGCCGAGGCCCGTCTGCGCGAGCTGCGGTACCCGTCGGCCGTGGTCGAGGACGTCCGCAAGCTGATCGAGCTGCACCTGCGGTTCCACGGGTACGGCGAGGGGTGGAGCGACTCGGCGGTCCGGCGGTACGTGCGCGACGCGGGCCCGCTGCTCGACCGGCTGAACCAGCTGACCCGCGCCGACGTGACCACCGGGAACCTGTTCAAGGCCAAGCAGTTCCGGGCGCTTCAGGACGACCTGGAGGCCCGCATCGCTCGCCTCGCCGAGGAGGAGAACCTCGAGGCCATGCGCCCGGCCCTCGACGGCAACGAGATCATGGAGCACCTCGGCCTGGCGCCGGGGCCCCTCGTCGGGCAGGCCCGGGAGCACCTCATGGAGATCCGCCTGGAGCGCGGGCCGGTCGACGGCGAGGAGGCCCTGCGGCTGCTGGACGAGTGGGCGGCCGAGCACGGCATCGCGCCCGGCGGCGGGGCCGAAACCGCGCCCGAGCGGTAGCCTCGGTCCTCCCAATGGAACCACCCCGAACCGACGTCGAACGCGCGCGCGCCTCGGAGAGTCCCGCCGGGCGCGCTTCCGGGAACGGCCGCCCCGAGCTGTTCGCCAACCGGAACTTCCGTCTGTTCTTCATCGGCCAGCTCGTGTCCAACACCGGGACGTGGCTGCAGAACGTCGCCCAGGGCGTGCTGGTCAAGCAGCTCACCGACAGCTCGTTCATGGTCGGCGTCACGAACGCGGCGCTGTTCTTCCCGGTCCTGGTGCTGGCGCTGTTCGGCGGGCGCCTGGCCGACGCGTTCGACCGTCGGCGCCTGCTGATATCGACGCAAGTGCTGGCGCTGTCGGCGACCGGCGTGCTGGCGGTGCTGGCCGGGACCGGCAACGCGTCGGTGGCCGCGGTGATCGTGGTGGCCTCCCTGGTCGGCGTGCAGTACGCGGTGTCGATCCCGGCCATGGGCGCGCTGCTGCCGGCGCTGGTGGACCGGTCCCTCCTCGGGCAGGCCATCGGGTTGAACTCGGTGACCTACAACCTCGCCCGGGTCATCGGCCCGGTGATCGCGACGGCGACGATCGCCGGTCTGGGGTTCGGGTGGGCATTCGGGATCAACAGCGTCTCGTTCCTGGCGCTGATCGCCGCGCTGCTGCTGCTGCGCCTCGACCGCGAGCCCCGTGGGGAGTCGCGGGGCGGCTCGATCAGAGAGGTCATGGCGGTGGCGTGGCGGAACCGGCGGCTGCGGGTGATGCTCGCGGGGGTTGCGGCGGTGTCGATCGCGTCGGACCCCGTGGTGACGCTCGGCCCCGCGTTCTCCCAGGACGTCTTCGGGCGGAGCGAGAACGACGCCGGCTTGGTGGTCGCGGCCTTCGGGATCGGCTCGATCTGCGCCGCGGTGCTCCTGGCCCGGACGTTCCGCGCGCCGAGCCAGGCGCGGCTCCGAACGCTGCCCTGGACGATGGGGCTGATGGCGGCGGGGCTGGCCGGGTTCGCGTTCGTGCCCTCGTTCTGGCCGGCGCTGGGGGTCCTGTTGGTCGGCGGCGTGGGCTACCTGGCGTCGAGCACGGCGTGGACCACCGCGCTGCAGGAAGAGGTGGAGGACCGCATGCGCGGCCGGATCATGGGCCTGTGGACCCTGGCGTTCCTGGGGACGCGCCCCATCGCCGCCATTGTCGACGGCGCGGTCGCCGACCTCGCCGGCCCGAAGGCCGCGATGCTGGTGGTGCTGGTCCCGCTGGTCCTGGTCACGGCGGTCGGCGTTCCCCGTCTCCGGGCGACGGCCCGCGCAACGACGTAGCGAACCGGTGGCCGCCGCGCCGGGCCGATTCGAGGTCAATCCGGGAGGATCAGCGACACCTCGACGGCCTTGAAGGAGGCGTGGATCTTGGCGCCCTCCTCGAGGCCGAGACGCTTCGATGAGCTCGCGGTGACCTCCGCGACGATCGGGGGTGCGGAGGCCACGCGCACGCGGACGCGGTCGGACTCGCGCGTGAGCGAGTCGATCGGGCCGGCCAGGACGTTGCGGGCCGACGTATCGGGCTCCGACCGCGACAGCACGACGTCGGCCGGACGCACCAGGCCCAGCACTCCGTTGGTGCGTTCCTCGGCACCGGCCGGCCACGCCACCACCACGTCGCCGTCGGGCGTCCGCAACATCCCGGACCCGTCGTCCAGGCGTTCCAGGCGCCCGGAGAACAGGTTCACGCCGACCAGCTCGGCGGCGTACGGCGTGCGCGGCGCCTCGAGGATCTCCTCCGGAGTCCCCTCCTGGGTCACGCGGCCCTGCTCCATCAGCACCAGCCGGTCCGCCAGCGTCATCGCCTCCACCGGGTCGTGGGTGACCACGATCCGGACGCCGGGGAACCCGGACAGCAGGTCCCGCAGCAGGCGCCGGATCTCCCCCCGGGAGCGCACGTCGAGCGCCGAGAGCGGCTCGTCGAGCAGTAGCAGCCGAGGCTCGTGGACGAGCGCGCGGGCCAGCGCCACGCGCTGGGCCTCGCCGCCCGACAGCTCGCCGGGCTTGGCACGGGCGCGGTGCGCGACCCCAAGCCGTCGCAGCAGCCTCTCCGCCCGATCACGAGCCTCGCCCCGTCCGACCCCGCGGGCGCGCAGCGGGAACGCCACGTTCTCCACCGCGCTCAGGTGGGGGAACAGCAGCAGGTCCTGGAACATCACGCCGACGCGCCGCTCCTCGGGTCGCAGCCGCGTGCCGGCGCCCGCATCCTCCAGCACGGTGCCGTCGAGTTGGACGACGCCTGCGGCCAGGGGCTCCAGGCCGCTCAGTGCGCGCACTACCGTGGACTTCCCGGCGCCGTTGGGACCGAGCAGCGCGACCGTCCGCCCGGCCTCCACGTCGAGCCGGACCCGGACGTCGAACTCGGGCCGGGGGATCGCCAGCTCCGCGTGCAGCGCCGGCGGCCCGGCGGTCCGGTTCATCGGGCGAGGACGCGGCCGCCCACGGCGACCAGTACGGCCACCGACGCCGCCAGCATCAGCAGCGACACGACGTAGGCGGCGCCGGGGTCGGTCTGCAGCGCCTGGAACACGGCCAGGGGCAGCGTCTGGGTCGTCCCGCGGAAGTTCCCGGCGAACGTGATCGTGGCGCCGAACTCCCCGAGGGCGCGGGCCCACGTCAGCACCAGCCCCGCCGCGAGGGCCGGGCGGAGCTGGGGCAGCGTGACCCGGCGGAACACGTACCACCGCGACGCCCCGAGCGACCGGCCGGCATCCTCGAACCTGCGGTCGATCGAGCGGAACCCCGCCTCCAGCGCGAGCACGAGGAAGGGCGCGGAGACGAACGCCGCCGCCAGCGCGGCGCCGGCGGTGGTGAACACCAGCCGGACCCCCGCCCGCTCCAGCAGGCCACCGATCAGCCCGAGCCTCCCCAGCGCGGCCAGCAGGGCGACGCCGGCGACCACCGGCGGGAGGACGATCGGCAGCACGACCACCGCGCGCACCACCCGCCGGCCCGGGAACGGTACCCGAGCCAGCGCCCACGCGGCCGGGAACGCCAGCACGAGCGAGATGCCCGTCGCGCCCACCGTGACCTCCATCGAGACCCGCAGCGCGGTCCACGCCCCCGATGCCGACAGGGCCGACCCGGCGCGCGACCAGGGCGCCTTCACCGCCAGCGCGATCACCGGAACCAGCACGAACACCATCGCGGGCAGCGCCGGCCACGCAGCGCGCAATGACCGCGACGGCGCCGCCGAATGGGCCGGCACCCGCGCGGGCCCCCGAGTGCCGGCCGAACGGTTCGCGGACATCATCTAGGCCGCAGGGAGGAAGCCCGCCGACTGCAGCGCGCCCTGGCCCGGGCCGTCGACGTATGCCACGAACTTCTTCGCCAGGTCCGGATACCGCGCTCCGGCGACCACGCCGATCGGGTAGGTCGCGATCACGTTGAGGTCCTTCGGGATGTCGACGACGTGCACCTGGCCCCGCACGTCCGCCGACGCGTCCGTGACGTAGACGATGCCGGCGTCGGCCTCGCCGGACGCGACCGCCTGGACCACGCCCTTCACGTCGATGGCGTTCGATACGACGTTGTGGAGCGCGTGGTCGGCGATGCCCGCGTTGTCGAGGATCTGCCTGCCATAGTCGCCGGCGGGGACTCCTTCGGCGGCCAGCACGAGCTTGACGCCGGGCTTGGCGAGGTCCTGCACCGACGCGATGGCCGCCGGGTCGTCCTTCGGCACGATGATCGTGAGGCGGTTGCGGGCGAAGTCCGCCCGGTCCGAGATTCCCGGGTCGCGCGCGACCGCGTCCATCCACGTCGTGGAGGCCGAGGCGAACACGTCCGCCGGCGCCCCGCCTTGAATCTGGGCGGCGAGTCCGTCCGAAGGGCCGAACGAGAGCCGGATATGGACCAAGCAGTGTCGCTCGTCGAATGCCTTGCCGATCCGGGTGAACGCGTCGGTCAGCGACGAGGCCGCGAGGACGGTCACTTGGGCGACCGACCCCTCGCATTGGTCGCCGAGGTCGGGGCTCGAACATCCGGGCAGCAGCAGGCAACACGCGACGGCGAGAAGTGCTCGCCTCACGCCGGAAGCTCCACGAACACGCTCGTGGCCTTGACGGTGGCCACCGCCTGCATGCCGGGCCGCAGGCCGAGCTCGTCCACCGACTCTCTGGTGATGAGCGCCAGCACACGGTGTGGCCCGGCGAGGATCTCGACTGTCGCCACCAGCTTGTCCTTCTTGATGGAGGTGATGACGCCGGGGAAGTGGTTCCTGGCAGAGGTCGCGGCCATCGGGCCGCGCCGCTCTCGGCTCCTGGAAAGCAGCCGCGCAACCTCGCTCGCCGGAACCATCCGCTGCCCCCCGGCCGTCCGCGCCGTCTTCAGCTTCCCGGCCCGCTCCCACCGCCGCAGCGTCTCGACCCGAACGCTGAGCACGGCTGCCGCCTCGCCGATGCGGTAGCTCTCCTCCATTTCCGGCAAGCATAGAGCCTTGGAACGCGAAAACGCCAGCGAACTCTGTACTCAGCAGGCCCGAAAGCTGGCGTCCCTACACGTTGAATCGGACGTGCATGACGTCGCCCTCGCGGACGACGTAGTCCTTGCCTTCCACTCGCAGCAGCCCTTTCGACTTGGCCGCGTTCCAGCCGCCGACTGCCACGAGGTCGTCGTAGCCCACCACCTCCGCGCGGATGAACCCCCGCTGGAGGTCGGTGTGGATCACGCCCGCGGCCTCCGGGGCGGTGGCCCCGGACCGCACCTCCCAGGCGCGCGTCTCGTCCTCCCCGGTCGTGAGGAACGTGATCAGGTCGAGGGCCCGGTACGAGGCCGCCACGACACGGTCGAGCCCCGGTTCGGTGACGCCGAACTCGCCCAGCAGCTCGCGCGCCTCGTCCTCCGCCATGCCGGCGGTCTCCGCCTCGATGGATGCGTAGACCGGTACGGTCCCCTCGGGGACGCCGGCGGGCATATCGGCGCCCTCCTCGAGGTTCGCCACCGGGACCCACGGCTTCAGGGTGAGCGCCGCCAGGCTCCGGAGGTGCGCCAGATCCTCCGCCCCGAACCCGACGTCGCGCAGCGGCCGTTCGTCCGACAGCGCCGCATGCGCGCGCTCAAGGGCCTCGACCACCTGCCCGCCGCCACCGGACCGCCCCTTGGCACGCCGCCGGGCGTTCTCCAGCGCGGAGTCAACCACCGCCAGGTCGGCCAGGAGCAGCTCGGCCGTGACCCCTTCCCAGTCCTTCGCCGGCTCGACGTCGGGGCCGAACGCACGCAGCACGACGGCCAGCGCGTCCGTCACCCGCAGCTCGGCGACCCCCTGCGCGGTGGTTCCGCCGGGGACGTCCACGAACCGGACCTGCGCCGGGACGGTCTTCCGGGACCGTTCCAGCTCGGTGAGCACTCCGAGGCGGGGGTCCGGGACGGGCACAACGGCCTGGTTCGACCGGCCGCCCGCGGCGCCGGCCCGGGTCAGCGCCGTGAACAGCGTCGACTTCCCGGAGAACGGCAGCCCGACGAGCCCGACGTCCTTCATCGGGACGGTTCCGTTGAGCTCGATCGACGGCGCGACGCGGCGAACATCGGGGCTGGCGAGCCTACCAAGCGGGGGGGTAGCATCCACCCCGTCCCTCGGCCCGCAGCGGCGGGCGGATCGGGATGGGGGGAGGATCTCCGTGAGGCGAAGCCGAACGCCGCCCACCGGCGCGCGCCTGTGGGCCCTGTTCATGCTCGGCCTCAACCTGGCCGGCGCCACATGGCTCGCCATCCACATGGCCGTCGTCGAGCACGAGGGACCGGCCGCGGTGATGATCGCGGTGTTTGCCGTGGCCGTCGTGGTGGTGAACGTCCGGGCCGCGAAGAAAGCCGACAGCGTCCGCGGCCGGCGCATGGTCCGCCACGGCCACCTGCTGCTGCCCGAGGACTTCGGTGTGCCGGACGTCCACAACACGGAGCGGATCGAGCCACGTCAACCGAAGCTCGGCGCCCCCGGTTCCATGAACTGAGTGAGCCCCTGACGCGCCGAGGGCGGGCCCGCGACCGGACCCGCCCCCGCTGTCGCTCTGCGCGGGTGAAGCTATGCGGCCTTCTTGGTCTCCCAGAAGATCTCGGCCACCTGGTCGATCAACCCGAGCAGCTCCTTGCCCTGCGCCGGGTCCTGCGACTTCTTGGCGTCGCCGGCGGCCTTCGTGGCCTTCCAGAACAGGTCGTGGAGCTCGCCGTGCTTCTCGAGGTGCTCGGGCTTGAAGTAGTCCGTCCACAGCACCCACAGGTGGTGCTTCACGAGGTCGGCCCGCTCCTCCTTGATCAGGATGCACCGGGACTTGAATTCGTCCTCGGTCTCGCTCGGCTTCTTCTGGTTGGCCGCGTCCTGGTACTTCTCCTGGATCTTCGCCACGGACTCGGCCTCGATGCGCGCCTGCGCCGGGTCGTACACGCCGCACGGCAGGTCGCAGTGGGCGTGGACGGTGCGGCGCGGGAGGAGCAGAGTGCTGAGGAGCTTCCGCATGTCGCCTCCTTCGCGTGAGGGGAAGTGGAACCCAGGAAAACCTATCACCGGCGCGGAGAACGACGTTTCGCCCTGGTAGCGGCGGTCCTGGCGGCGGCGCTGGTTTTGCGGGCGCGTCCCTTTCGGGCCGTCGTGCGGGGGCCGAGCATGGCCCCGGCGCTGCACGACGGCGACGTGGTGCTGGCGTTCGGCGGGGTGCGTCCGGCGACGGGCGACGTGGTCGTGGTGGAGCACCCCGGCCGCTCCGGGTACGAGATGGTCAAGCGCGTGGCCGGGGCGCCGGGCGACATGGTGAGCGCATTGCCCGATGGCAGCCGCCTGGGCGCGCCGGTGGCGCTGGGGGCGGGGGAGTGGTTCGTGGTCGGCGACGCCCCGGACGCGTCCACCGACAGCCGCTCCTTCGGCCCCGTTCGGAGCGAGCACCTGCGCGGCGTGGTCCGGTTCGTGGTGTGGCCCGGGGAGCGCCTGGGCATGGTGCCGCGCAGGCGGTAACGCCCGTCGCACGGCCGGGACTACGCTGCCGTCCGGTGGCCGGCCGGCCGCCACGACGGCGAGGCTTCGAGAGCGAGGGAATCAATGGACTACGACCTGGTCGTGATCGGCTCGGGAGCGGGCGGCGAGGGCGCCGCCTACATGGGCGCGGAGCGGGGCGGCCGCGTGGCCATCGTGGAGCGCGACCTGGTCGGCGGGCTGTGCTCGTTCTGGGCGTGCATGCCGACGAAGACGCTGCTCGACTCCGCGCGGCGGCGCTACGAGGGTGCCTCCTACCCGTGGGAGCGAGCCTCCGCCCGGCGGGACTGGATGATCTCGCGGGAGGAGATCGACTACCCGGACGACTCCGGCCACGTGAGTGGGCTGGAGGGCGCCGGGGTCGAGGTCATCCGCGGGGAGGCCCGGATCACCGGCCCGTCCCGCCTCGAGGTCAGCGCGAACGGGGCAGGGACGCGGTCGCTGGAGACGCGGAACGTGATCATCGCCGCCGGGTCGACGCCGTTCATCCCCCCGATCGAGGGCCTTCAGGAGGCCGGCTACTGGACCAGCAACGACGCGTCGTCGACGCGTGAGCTGCCGTCCTCCCTTGTCGCGGTTCGCCGGGGCGGCGCCGGACGCGTCGTCGAGCTGGACGACGGCTCGACGGTGGATGCCGCCGAGGTGCTCGTCTCGGTGGGCCGCCGGGCCGCGGACCTCAGGGCGATGGGCGTGGAGGAGGCGGGCGGGAAGCTCACCGAGCGCGGCACGGCCGACCACGACGAGCGCATGTCGATCGGCGACGGCCTGTTCGTGGCGGGCGACGCGGCCGGCGGGCTGCAGTTCACCCACGTCGCCGACTACGAGGGCCGGGTGGCCGGCGCCGCGGCGTTCGGACGCGACGTGCGGGCCGACCTGGCCAACGTGCCGAAGACCACCTTCACCGAACCCGAGACCGGGGCGGTTGGACTCACGGTCGAGGAGGCCCAGGAGCGTGGCATCAACGTGTTCGAGGTGACCCAGGACTTCGCCACCACGGCCCGGGGCTACTCGATCGAGCCGCCGTGGCCGTCGGACGCCGCGATCCGCGAGGGGTCGCCGGGGCACGTCACCGCGGTGGTGGACCGTGAGCGCAAGGTGCTGGTCGGCGCGTTCGCCGCCTGCCCCGGCGCGTCGGAGCTCATCCACGAGGGTGTGGTGGCCATCAAGGCCCGGATTCCGATCCCGGTGCTGGCCGACGCCATCCACTCGTTCCCGACGGCGGCCCGCGTGTTCGGGAACCTGATGCTGGAGGCGGAGAAGCAGCTGTCCTGACCGCGTCCGGGCCGTCCATTCCGCGGCGGTCGCGTAGCATGGAGGCGATGGTCGTTCTCGTACTGCTCCTGTTGCTGGCGGCCGCCTTCGGGATCCTGTGGGCGGTGGTCAAGGTCACCTTGATCATCGTGCTCTCGGTCGTCCTTGCGCTCGTGGTGCTCGGCGCGATCGCCTACTACTCGGTGCGGCGACGCGTCCGCCGGTTCGTGCAGCAGACCCAGCCCCGCCAGGTCCCCGGCGGTCCGCACGGCCCTGGCGGGCCGTCTCGCGGCTACCCGGCGACCGGCACCAAGGGGCCGGGCCCGCAGCTCCCCGAATAGCGCGAAGCTCCGGGGGTCGGGATGGACTTCGACATCCGAACGCTCGAGTACGACCGGTGGGAGGACTTCGTCCGGGCGGCCTTCGTCTCGTTCGGCGAGCACCCCCGGGATCAGGACATCGAGGATTCCCGTATCGAGTTCGAGCCCGGCCGATCCATCGCGGCATTCGACGGCGACCTGATCGTGGGAACCACCTCGACGCTCTCGCTGCAGATGACGGTCCCCGGCGGCGGGCAGGTCCCGGCGGCCGGCGTCACCACGGTCGGCGTGGCTCCGACCCACCGCCGGCGGGGCATGCTCCGGGCGATGATGCGCCGGCAGCTCGACGACTCGCGCGGGCACGGCGACGCCGTCACCGCGCTGTGGGCGAGCGAGGCGCCGATCTACCAGCGGTTCGGGTACGGCATGGCCACCCGCCAGGCCATGGGCCGGATCTCCCGGGCCCACTCGGCGTTCCTCCAGCCGTTCGCCGATCCCGGCCGGGTCCGCCTGCTGCCGCTCGAGGATGCCACCAAGGCGCTCGCGCCCGTGTACGACCGCGTGCGGGCCGAGACGCCCGGGATGATCGAGCGGAATCAGGACTGGTGGGGGTATCTCTTCCGGCATCTCAACGCGGAGCACCATCGCGGAGGATTCGGCGAGCTGTTCTTCGCCCTCCACGAGGGGGAGGACGGCGCGGACGCCTACGCCGTGTACCGGGTAAAGCTGCAGGAGGAGGACGGGATCGACGCCGGTCAGCTCCAGGTCGTCGAGGCCGTGACGACCACCTCGGAGAGCGCGGCGGCGATGTGGTCGTTCCTGTTCGGCGTCGATCTCATCGCGACGATCGAGCTTTCGAACCGGCCGTCGGACGACCCGTTGTTCTCGATGGCCCTCGACCTCCGGCACTTCGGGCTGAGGATCATCGACGGCATGTGGCTCCGGGTGCTGGACGTCCCGGCGGCCCTCTCGGCCCGGCGGTACGGCGTCGACGGCCGGGTGGTGTTCGATCTCGAGGACGAGTTCTGCGCGTGGAATACCGGCCGCTACGAGCTGTCGGGCGGCCCCGACGGCGCGGAGTGTCGTTCGACCGACGCCGACCCCGACCTGTCGTTCACCGCGAACGAGCTCGGCGCCGTCTACCTGGGCGGTGCCCGCCTGCGCGACCTGGCCCGGGCCGGGCGCGTCCGCGAGCTGACTGAGGGAGCGGTGGCCCGCGCTGACGCCATGTTCGCCGGCGACCGCGAGCCGTGGTGCCCGCACCGGTTCTGAGTTGCGGGTTGTGCGCTGGCCAGAGATCGCCGGTGTGGCCCGCGGTCGGGTCGCTCCGTTTGCCTTACTCCGGCGCACTCCGGACCCGACCGCCGGCCGACCGTGGTCGTGGTGACGCTACGCCGGTAGCTCGCGGTCGAGGCGCCATCCCGCTGATGAGTCGTCGGGGCGGCTGATCTCGATCCTCGTGCCGTCCCCCAGTCGCAGCCGGAAGCACAGCAACAGCTCGCTGCCGCGTTGCTCGCGCCATGTCTTCTCCACTTCCACCTGGGACTCCTCCCCGCCGAGGACGATCGAACGGACCTGTTCGTCGGGCCGGCCGCCGGAGTAGGTCCGGACCTCGAGGTCGCTCGTGCGGCGGAGCCACAGCGGGAGGACGGGGGAGTAGAGGAGGAAGGCGATGCCGATCACGCCGACCTCCAGGCCGGCGTGGGGTTCGTCGACGATCGCGATGGCCAGGAGCGCCGCCAGGACCCGGGCCATGTTCTGGGCGACGTCGTAGACCGCGAAGATCCGGCCACGGAAGCGGTCGGGGACCGCGGTCTGGACCATCGTGTCGATCGGGACCTTCTTCCAGGCGAAGCCGACGCCGAGGAAGAAGCTCGCGACGAGAACAGTCGCGCCCGAGATGAACGGCGAGATCAGGATCAGCGGGAGGCCGGAGATCACGAAGGCGAGGGCGACCATCCGGGGGCGGGGCAGATGCTCGTCCAGCCAGCCCACCGTGGCCAGGCCGAGGAAGCCGCCCACCGCGCCCGCTGCGATCAGCGTCGAGTAGCTCCCGACGCCCTGTTGGAACCGCTCCTTGAACACCACGAACGACATCACGAGGATCAGGCCCTGCAGGAACTGGTCCACCGCGTACGACGAGATCGGCCCGAGCGCCCGGGGGGTCCGGGCGAGGCGGCGCGCGCCGTCGCCGAGGTCACGCGCCACGACACCGAGCGCCCGGAACAGCGGTTCGTCGCGCGAACGGTCCGCCGAGAGGTCAGTGCGGATCCGCCGGACCACCACCGATGCGACGGCCCACAGCACGATGCACATCCCGAGCAGCGTCCGGAACCCGGCTGCGTCGGCCAGCCACCCACCGAGGGCCACCCCCAGGATCGTCGAGACCGTCCCGCCGACCGAGTTGATCGAGTTCGCGACCAGCAGGTCGTCCGCCGGCACCACCTTCGGCGTCACCGTGCCGGCAGTCACCAGGAAGAAACGGTTCCCCGACAGGACGAGCAGCGCTCCAGCGTAGAAGGGGATCGCCGCCCCCTCGCCTCCCAGTAGCAGGAGCGCCGCCACTCCCCGCACGAGCGGCGTGATCTGGAGGATGTGCTCCCGCCTCCACCGGTCCACGAACACCCCGGCGAACGGTCCCAGCACGCTGTACGGCACCACCAGCACCGCCGTCGCCTTGGCGAACCCCACCGCCGTGTTCTGCTTGTCCGGCGCGAAGATCACCGACGCCACGATCACGGCCTGGAACAGCCCGTCGGCGAACTGCGAGATCAGCCGGGCTCCCATCAGGAACCGGAAGTCCCTGGACCGGAGGACCTGTCGGGCGCGATCCATCGCGGTGGCGGCCGGGGCGGCGCCGCCGGTCACCTGGAACCCCTCCCCGGTCGCAGCGCCACCGCCGCCAGCAGATCCCCTTCAGCGGAAAAGTCGCACTGCAGCGCCCAGACGGAATTCTCGCCCGCGCGGACGAAGGCCCACGTCCAGATCCGCTCCGGATCGAGCCCGAGGAGACCGGCCAACCGCTCGATCCAGCCGGCGGCTTCCTCGCGAGTGGGCCGATCGCCCAGAAGCGTGAGTACCAGGTGCCCGGTGTCGAAAGCGGGTTCCCCCACCAGCGGCTTCGGGTCGATGGCCAGCCATGGCTCTCGCGTGGCCGCCAGGGCGTTGCCGAGGTGGAAGTCCCGGTTGGCGACGATCCGCTCGCCCGACCAGGCGGCCAAGGCCGTGAGCGCGGCGACCGCCTCGTCCACGATCGAGGCGTCGAATGGCCGCCACAGCGCGTCGAACCGCTCCGGAGTCCATTCGGCCCACCGGGATGCCAGCGACTGGACGGAGTCGAATGGGTGCGCGTCGGGAGGTTGCCGCCACAGCCGCAACAGGACGCCACAGGCGATCCGGATCGCCTCCGCGCGATCCGGGTGCTCGTCGAGGGAGGTCCCGGGCTCCGCCCGCTCGAGGAGGAGCGCGCCCAGCCCGCGGTCCGCGTCCAGCAGGCGAACCGCCCCGGCTCCGTTCCACAGCTCCAGCGCGTCGGCCTCGTGTCGCGTCTCGTCCGTCAGGATCGAGACCTTCAGGACCACCCGCTCGCCGTCTGTTCGAAGAGCGGGTGCCACGAACGCGACCGCGCCGCCGCCGAACGGCGGGCCCACCCGCAGGCCCCACCGCCGTTCGAGCTCTCGAACCACCGACGGTAGCCGTTGGATCCAATCCGGCCCGGCGGCTCCCTCGGCAGCGAGCAGCATCCGGGCCACGGACTCGGGAACCACCCGGACATCATCCGGTCACAGGGCGGGCAGGTGCGAACCCGAACGAAACTTCCGGCCCGCCCGAGGCGCCGGCTGAACGGGCCGCCCCCGTATGCCTACGCGGGTTGGACGTCGAAGAAGGCGGTCCAGTCGGCGGCCTTGGAGGCGCCGTTGCCGATGATGAACTCCTCCACCATCTCCCGCGCGGCGTCGTCGGAGAACTGCACCGGCGGCGACTTCATGAAGTAGGCGGACGGCCCGATCAACGGCCCGGCGACCCCCCGGTCGAGCGCGACCCGCGCGCAGCGGATGGCGTCGATCACGATGCCGGCGGAGTTCGGCGAGTCCCACACCTCGAGTTTCAGCTCGATGTTCAGCGGCACGTCTCCGAAGGACTGGCCCTCTAGGCGGATCTGTGCCCACTTACGGTCCTCCAGCCACGGCACGTGGTCGCTCGGGCCGATGTGGATGTCGTCCTTGTCGAGCGCCTCGCGGAGCTGGGACTGCACCGACTGCGTCTTCGACTGCTTCTTGGAGAGCAACCGCTCGCGCTCGAGCATGTTCTTGAAGTCCATGTTGCCGCCGAAGTTCAGCTGGTAGGTCCGGTTGAGCTGCACGCCCCGGTCCTCGAACAGCTTGGTGAGGATGCGGTGCACGATCGTGGCGCCGACCTGGCTCTTGATGTCGTCGCCGACGATCGGCAGCCCCGCCTCCGCGAACTTCTTCGCCCACTCGACGTTCGACGCGATGAACACCGGGATGCAGTTGACGAACGCAGCCCCGGCGTCGATGGCGGCCTGCGCGTAGAACTTCGTGGCCTCCTCGCTCCCGACCGGGAGGTAGGACACCACCACGTCCACGCCCGCCTCCTGCAGGGCGGCGGCCACGTCGACCGGCTGGGTGTCCGACTCATCGATGGTCTCGCGGTAGTACTTGCCGAGCCCGTCGAGCGTCGGTCCGCGCTGGACCATCACGCCGAGTGGCGGCACATCGGCGAACCGGATGGTGTTGTTCGGCTCGGAGACGACGGCCTCGGAGACGTCCCGGCCGACCTTCTTCGCGTCGACGTCGAAGGCCGCGGCGACCTCGACGTCGCGCACGTGGTAGTCGCCCAGCAGCACGTGCATCAGCCCCGGCACCCGCTCATCGGGGGAGGCGTCCTTGTAGTACTCGAGCCCCTGCACCAACGCCGAGGCGCAGTTCCCCACGCCGACGATGGCCAGACGGATGTTCTTCACGATGCACGCTCCTTCGCCCGAACGGTGGCTCCGGTCCGGCGCGGCGTGCCGGTCCTGGGGCGCCCCCCGTTGTTTCCGCTCGACTTCTTGACCGAGCGCCGGCGCACGCGGGGCTTGCGCTCCGCGGGCCGCGTCGAGTCGTTCGACTCGACCGACCGCGCCGCCGCGGTTTCGGCGTCGTCCCGCACCTGGCGCCGTTCGGTCTCGATGAGGCCGTCCAGCCAGGCGATGTCCTGCTCGGTCGCCTCAGCGCCGTGGCTCATGAGCGACAGCGTGTAGGCGTCGATCCGCTCGCGATAGTTCTTCAGCGAGGTCTTGATCTCCGACAGGCGATCCTCGAGGTACGCGCGCCGCTTCTCCAGCAGGCGGAGCCGGGTGTCCGGCTTCAGGTACCGGAAGAACGCCAAACGGACGCGGAACCGGTTGTCCTCCCAGGACTCCGGGGCCGCCTCCTGCAGCAGCTCCGCGAACAGCGCCTCGCCCTTGGCCGTGATGCGGTACACGTTCTTGCGCCGTCCGACGTCGTCCTTCGCGAACACCGGCTCCACGGCGCCTTCCCTCTCCAGGCGCTTCAGGGCCGGGTACAGCGAGCCGTAGGACACCTTCCAGAACGCCCCCAGGGTGTCGGTGAGGCGCTTCGAGAGCTGGTATCCATGCATGGACCGCTCCTTGAGCAGTCCCAGGATCGCGAGCTCGAGCATCAGTTCCTCTTCTCGTACATGTCGACTCGATATATCGGTCGTATATATCGAGTCGATATATTAACCGACGGCACCGGGAGAGCGTCAACTCGGCACCGCAGAGGTCGGTGGCGTCGGATTGGCGGCTCAGCCGCCCCGTGACAGACGTAACGGCCTCACCCGGACATTTCTTCCAGGAAGGAACTCGCCCATGGCCGCCCCGGCCCACTCCGCCTCGCGGCGGCTCCGACACCGCTCCGTCGCCCCGCGCATCGCCGCCGTGACCGTCCTGTCGCTCGCCGCGCTGGGCTCGCTGCTCCCGTCCGGCTCCGGCGCCCGGGCCGCGGCTCCAAGGTGGTGATCGGGCCCAACGTGGACGTGTCGCGGAAGCTGGGCGGGCAGTCCGAGCAGGCCAATCCGACGAACCCCCACAACGTCGTCGTGGTCAGAGTCCAGATACAGCTGCTGTGACCTGAGTCCCCCCCAGGGTCCCCGAAAGGCCCGGGATTCCCCGGGTTCCCCGGCTCCATCCCGGATCGACCGTGGCCTCGGACGGCGCGGCATCGGCCGCGCCCTCGACAGGAGGAGGCGGTCATGGGCGCGCACGGGATCCCAACGAGGTCCCACCTCGGGGTACTGCTTCGACTGTCGGCGGGCGTGATGGTGATCGCTGCGGTCCTCACCTCGGCGCCGGGCGGGGTGATCCGCCCGGCCTCGTACTCGGCGCGGGCGTCGGCGTCCGCCACGAAGCCGAGCATCGTGTTCATCCTCACCGACGACCAGCGATGGGACACACTGCCGTGGATGCCGAACGTGAAGCGGTTGCTGGTGGCCAAGGGAATCAAGTTCACCAACGGGTTCGTGCCGAACTCACTGTGCTGTCCGAGCAGGACCAGCATCCTGACGGGGAAGTACTCCCACTCGACCGGCGTGTGGGGGAACGAGCGTCCGTACGGAGGATTCCCGGCGTTCCGCCAGGACGGCTCCACGATCGCCACGTGGTTGCACGGTGCCGGGTACCGCACGGCGCTCGTCGGGAAGTACCTGAACCAGTACAGCGACGCGGCACACCACCACTACATCCCCCCGGGGTGGGACCGCTGGGTGTCGTTCGCCGCCGACAACAGCAGGTACTACGACTACGACCTCACCGTGAACGGCCACATCGTTCACCACGGGCACACGGCCGCCGACTACGCGACGGACGTGTTCGCCAACAAGGCCACCGGCTTCATCCGCGAAACGCGAGGGCCCCTGTTCCTGTACTTCGCGCCGCCCGCACCCCACGAGCCGTACACGCCGGCCCCTCAGGATGCGGAGGGCTGCCCGAACCTGCCCCCGTATCGGCCTCCCTCCCTCGGCGAGGCGGACGTCGCTGACAAGCCCGCGTACGTGCGGAATATCGACTGGACGAGCAAGGACGCGCGGACCGCTGGCTGGATTAGGAGGGGGCAGTGCAAGTCGCTCCTCGACGTCGACCGGTCTGTCGCGCACATCGTGGCCGCGCTCTCGGCGACCCATCGGCTGTCGAACACGATGATCGTGTTCACGTCGGACAACGGCTACATGTGGGGAGAGCACCGCCTGCTCCACAAGGCCAAGCCGTACGACGAGGCCAGCAGGGTTCCGTTGGTGGTGCGGTACGACCCCGTCACGACCACGCCTCGGCAGGAAGCCAGGATCGCCCTCAACATCGACATCGCCCCCACCTTCGCGGCGCTCGCCGGAGTGGGTGCGCCGGGGGCCGAGGGTCGGAGCCTGCTCCCGTTGATCAAGGGGATGTCGGTGCCCTGGAGGACCGATTTCCTCCTCGAGCACACGGTGGTCGACGAGGCGGTCAGGGTCCCAGACTACTGCGGGCTGCACGCCACGACCTGGTCCTACGTGATGTACAGCACGGGCGCCGAGGAGCTGTACGACCTCCGCTCGGACCCGTACCAGCTGACGAACCTCGCCCGACGCAGCTCCCAGCAGGACCGGCGGAAGCACATGCGGACCCGGGTCATGCAGTGGTGCCGGCCGCTCCCGCCGGGCTTCGGATAGGTCGGCGACCGCGGCGGGGCGAGATCGCCGGAGCGGGGCGCCCGCGGCAGGGGTCGGGTTGCGACCCCGCCGCGGCGTCTCGCCGACGCACGCGGATTCCCCGGCTCGATGCCTGGTCTTGCCGGACCTCGTCGTCTTCCCCACACTGACGGAACGATGCCTGAGAAGGCAACCGAGGGACTGGTCGGGCGCCGAGCCGAGCTCGAGTTGATCTCGCAGTTCCTCGACGGGATTCCTTCCGGCCCGAGAGGCCTCGTCTTCGAGGGAGAGGCCGGGATCGGGAAGACCGCGCTGTTCACGGCGGCGGTGGCCCGGGCGAGGGATCGCGGATATCGCGTGCTCCCCTCCAGCCCGACACCGCCCGACACCGCCCTGTCCTTCTCGGGGCTGGAAGACCTGCTGCACGACATCGTCGACGAGGTGGCGCCGGTTCTTCCCGAGCCGCAGCGCCGCGCGATCGAGATCGCCTTGCTCCTGCGGGATCCGGAAGGTGAGCCGCCAGGAGCGCTCGCCGTGGCGTTGGCGGTCCGGGGAACGCTCGTCGCGTTGGCGGAGAAGACCGCGGTCCTCGTCGCGCTCGACGACGCGCAGTGGCTGGACGACCCATCCGCCGCGGCCTTGGGCCACGCGATCCGGAGGGTGGGAACCGCGCCCATCGGGATGCTCGCGGTGTGGCACTCCGAGGGCTCCCACCATCCCGATTCCGTCCTCCTGGCTTCGCTGCCGCAGGAATCCCGGCGCTTCCGAGTTGGGCGGCTCGAAGTCGGGGACCTGAGGACAATGCTGCGGTCCCGCCTCGGCCTCTCGCTGCCCCGGGGGAGGCTCGATCGTCTTGATCGGATGTGTTCGGGAAATCCACTCGCGGCCCTCGAGATCGGGCGGGCCGTGATCGAGTCGGGGGACTCGGATCTGAGGGGGCCCGCCATGCCGGTGCCGAAGGAGCTGGCGGATGTGCTGAGGATGCGACTCTCGGCCCTCGGGGAGGGCGAACGCGGAGCGTTGCTCGTGCTCGCCGCCGCCTCAGAGCCGACGCGCTCCCTCGTCCTGGCGGTTGCCGGCGGGTCAGCAGAGGCCGCCCTCGACGCCTCGATTCGCGAGGGGATCGTGCACGAGGAAGAGGGCGGGATTCTGCGATTCACGCACGCCCTGTTCGGCTCCGTCCTGTACTCGGACGCGGTGCCCGAGGCGCGCCGCGAGCTCCATCACCGACTCGCCGGCGTGGCCACAGACGCGGGAGACCAGGCCATGCACCTGGCACTGTCCGCCGAGGAGCCGGACGCGGAGGTGGCGGCCGAGATCGAGTCCGCCGCGCGGGCGGCGCGGGCCAGGGGCGCCCCCTCGGCGGCGGCCGAGCTCTGCGAGCAGGCTCGCCGGCTGACACCGTCCGACACGCCAGACGAGGTGCACCGACGTGGCCTCCTCGAGGCGGAGTTCCATCTGGAGGCCGGGGATCTCAACAGGTCGCGCCAACTGCTCGATCAGATCCTCGCCTCGACGGACGCGGGTCCCACCCGGGCCGCGGCGCTGCAGCGACTCGGATGGGTGCGGTATCACCAGGACAGCTGGGGATCGGCATCGCGGTTGTTCCAGGAGGCTGCGGCCGAGGCCGTACGGGCACCCGCCCTCCGTGCCGCCGTGGAGCTCGACCGAGCCGTCGCGAGCCTCGTCTCCGGGGACCTTCCCGGCGCGGCGACCCACGCCGGGGAGGCACTGGAGCGGGCGCGAGGCCTGGACGATCCTTCGCTCGTCGCCAGCTCGGCGGCCATGGTCGCCAGCGTCGACTTCCTGCTCGGACGGGGCATGGCGGAAGACGTCCTGGAACGGGCGGTGGAGGCCGAGACGTGGACGCGGCCACGCCCCACACCGGCGCACCCCAGCGTTGCGTTCGGCGTGCTCCTGAAGTGGTCCGATCAGCTGGGGCAGTCGCGGACCCTCCTGGAGCGGGCCCTGAGTCGGGCGGAGGAGCACGGCTCGGATCGGTCCTTGCCGTTCATCCTGTTCCACCTGTCGGAGGTGGAGTGTTGGCTGGGTGAGTGGGCCGCGGCAGCGAGGCATGCGGAGCAGGCCACGGACGCCGCGGATCGAACCGCGCAGGGTGCCGGGCGGGCGTTCGCCCTCTCGGCTCAGGCGCTTGTCCAGGCGCATCGCGGACTCGAGGAGGAGGCTCGCGCGGCGGCCACCGAGGGCCTGGCGCTGGCGTCCTCGGCAGGGGCGGTCCCGGCCGCTGTCGTCTGCGAGTCCGCTCTCGGCCTCCTCGAGCTGTCGCTCGGCCGAGCCGACCGCGCCCATCGGCACCTCGGGCCGCTCGTCGAGGCCGCGGCGGAAGGAGGAATCCACGAGCCCGGGGCGATGCACTATCTGGGCGACGCGCTGGAGGCCCTCGTCTCGGTCGGCGACCTGGAACCGGCCGAGCGCCTCATCGACGAACTGCAACGCCGATCGGAGGAGCTCGACCGGGCCTGGGGGATGATGGTCGCCACGAGATGCCGGGCGCTGGCGCAGGCGGCGGCCGGCGACCTGCCGGGCGCCATCGCCTCGAGCCATGCCTCGCTCGCCCAGCACGATCGGCTGTCGCAACCCTTCGAGCTCGGACGGACGTTGCTGGTCCAGGGCATGGTCGAGCGGCGCGATCGTCGCAAGAAGTCGGCCCGCGATTCTCTCGAGCGCTCGCTCGAGATCTTCTCGGGGCTCGGCGCCGAGCTGTGGGCGACCAGAACCCGGGCAGAGCTGTCGAGGATCGGTGGCCGGGCCCAGTCATCCGTTTCGCTCACACCGACGGAGCAGCGGGCCGCCCGCCTCGTGGCCGATGGGGCGACGAACCAGGAGGTCGCGGACGCCCTGTTCCTCTCGGTGAAGACCGTGGAGTGGAACCTGTCACGCGTGTATCGCAAGCTCGGGGTTCGTTCGCGCACGGAGCTGGCCCGGTGGGTTGGACGTGGGCAATCCGGAGCTCGCTGACCGATCGGGAGCCCGCGGTCCGACGACGTTCGTCGACAGGCACGGTCTCGCTACGGGGTCGGGCTCTCGTCCGCCGGGCTGCCCGTGTGCCCGGTTGACGGACCCGGAGTCGCCGACGAGGAGACCGGGGTACCGATCCACACGGCAGCCTGACCCGTCCCGCCGAGATCCTCGTTCCCCACGACCACGAGCTTTCCCTTGAAGGCCAGGGCGCCGTGGGCGAACTGTGTCCCCGGCCCGCCGAACTCCTCCGAGGTGGATCGCTTCCACGTCCGTCCGTCCCGCGACGTCCAGACGGCCATGTCGAGCTGTTTCGTGGCTCCTTCGCTGCCCACCGCGACGAATCCACTGCCGTATGCGACGACTCCCGTGAGCTGCTGGCTCCCGGGCGCGGCGAGGCCGGGAACCGCGTGCCACTTCGAGCCGTCCGCCGAAATCCAGATGGCGGCGTCCTGCGACCCGGCCGAAACCGTGGACCCGACGGCGACGAGCCCCCCTCCTCCCGCAACGACCGCCTTGACGACCTGGTCGCCGTCCTTCCGGAGGAGGACCGGCTCGCTCCACCCGTCCTGGTCATGAAGCCAGAACGCTGCATCCGGGTCTCCGCCGCGATCGTCCGAGCCGGCGGCCACCAGCCCACCCGAAAACGCCGTGACGCCCCACATCTCCTGATCGGAGCCCGCCGGACCCGCGAACGCGTCCGCGGTGTCCAGGGTCCATTCCCGGCCGTCGGCGGAGCGCCATACCGACGCGTCACTGTCGATCGAGCCCGAGGCCCACCCGACGGCGACGAGGCCCACCGACGTCGGGATGACCTTGTGAATCGCCGACCCCCCACTGATCCCTGTCTTCTCGATGGTGTCCCACGGGCTGCCGTCGGCCGGGATGATCCACACCCGCGCTCGCTGCTGGTCCTGGCTCCCGACGGCGACGAGATCCTTCCCGTGCGCCGCGACCGCATCCATTCCCTCGGTCCCGGGCTCGGTCTTGGTCGTGCGGGCCCAGTGCACCCCGTCGCTCGAGCGCCATACCACGGGATCGCCGTCATCGATCCCGGGCGGGTCCTCGTACCCCACCGCGTAGATGGAGGATCTGGCGGCGACCGCTCGGTTGATGGCCTGCCGGCCAGGACCGTCGAAGACGGAGCTCGACACCCGGCGCCACGAGAAGCTCTGGGGAAATGGCTTTGGGGGTGCGGGGGATGTAGCCGGCGCGCCCGACGAGGGCGTCGTCGATGGACGCGCGGCCGGGGCGCTCGGAGGGGCCGAGGCTGGGCTCCCTTGATCGTTGTTCGCGATGATGGCCCCAGCGACTCCGGTGATCACGAGCACGGCCACGGTCGTGGCGACCAATCCTCCTACCCGGCCGCGGCGTGCGTGCCTCGATCCGCCACCGCGCCGAACGTGATCGGGGCTTTCCACGGTTCGGCCGAATGAGGGCGACGGTGCCACGGAGGGCTTGGCGGTCGGGCGGGGGGCGGATACGGCCGATCGAGGTTGGATGCCGAGCGCGTCCGCCACTGACGTCACGAGCTCCGAGCAGGAGCCGAAGCGCTGGGCCGGACTCTTTGCCATCCCGCGACTGATCACCGCATCGACCCGGGGCGAAAGCTCGATGCGGCCGCTCACTGGTGGCGGAGCCTCCTCGAGGTGCGCGTACATCACCGCGAGATCGCTTCCCCTGGGGAACGGGACGGTGCCGGTCAGTGACTGGAACAGCACGCAGGCGAGCGAGTACTGGTCGGTCGCGGGATCGAGCCGGACACCGGTGATCTGCTCGGGCGCGGTGTAGTCGATCGTCCCGATGAACCGGCCGGTCTCGGTGGTCTGTTCGCCGGACAGGCGCTTGGTGATGCCGAAGTCCGAGAGGAACGCGCGCGGCTGATGGCCACCGTCGCGAAACCGCTCCAGCAGGACGTTCGCCGGCTTGACGTCGCGATGGATCAGGCCGTGCTCGTGGGCCGCGTCGAGCGCCATCGCGACCTGGTAGGCGATGGCGATGGCGGTGTCCGGAGACAGGGAGCCCTCGGATTTCAGCAGCGCGGAAAGATCCAACCCGTCCACGTGCCGCATGGAGATATACGCCAGACCCTCCGATTCCCCGGCGTCGTAGATCGGGACGATGTTCGGGTGCTCGAGGGCCGCGGCGGCCTGCGACTCGCGAAGGAACCTGCGGCGGAAGGCGTCGTCGCTCGCAAGCTCCGGATTCACCAGCTTGATGGCGACCTTTCGGCCCAGGCGGAGGTGCTCGGCGAGGTACACGACGCCCATCCCACCCCGGCCGAGCAACGCCTCGATCCGGTGTCCGGCGAACTCCTCCCCCACGGCGAGTTCCGCCACCATTTGAACCAGTTTCTAACACCGAGTGCCGCGGATTCATATCCCCCGCCTCCGTCTCCCTCGGACCTGACGGCCAGGGCATGGCGCGTCGGAACTCCGGGGGTTTCCCCGGTTCTGGGCCTGCATTTCGGTTCGACCGTCGCCTCGACGGCGGCGCGGCACGTCCGCGTCGGGACGAGAGGAGGCGACGATGGGAGCGACGGGATCATGGGGTCATGGCGCCGGGGGCCGGCCACCGGGCACCGGCGAGCCGCCCGCACCGCCGGAGTATGCGGGGAGCATTCGGCAGACTCCGGCCACGGTGTCGCGCCGGCGTTTCCTTGGCGTCGCGGCCGGCCTCGCGGCGAGCGCGTCCTTGGGTTCGGCCCGGATCGCTCGAGCGTCGAGCGGTGGCCCCCCGCGGGTGGCATTCACCTGGGACGGACCGTGGGCCACCATGTTCAACCGGGGGTTTCCCATCCTGAGGAGCAACGGGTTCCGCGCCACGGCGTACGTGATCACCGGGTTCATCGGACGGACCGGAGGGCCGGGGGGAACCGTACGCAACGACCGGATCTGCACCTGGAAGGAGATCGCGGCGCTCCGCCAGGCCGGGTGGGAGATCTCGAATCACACGGTCACGCATCCGAACCTCGCGGACCTCGGAGTCGCCAGGGTGGTGCAGGAGGTGGAGAACGCGAAGAAAGAGCTCGTGTCGCGAGGTTTCGATTGCCCGGGGTTCGCCTACCCGGGAAACAAACAGGATGCATTGGTTCGGGCTGTCGTGGCGAGGTTCCAGGAATACGGACGCATCGGGGGGAACAGTCACGGCGTCGCCCGGATCGACTCAATGGACGACCTGCTCCTCGTCCCGTCCATACGGTTCGCCCACACCACAGGCGCGAAGATGATCGAGATCACGCGCAGGGAGTGCTTCAGCGACGGGCGGGACCTCGTCTGGTTGGGACACCTGGTCCGTCCTCCCCGACAGGACCGTCCGGGGCAGGTCTTGAGCGTCTCCGGCCCGGCGTTGAGCAAGTATCTGAAGTGGGTCGCGGAACAGCAGCGCGCCGGCCGGTTGGTCGTCACCACGTGCCGGGACCTCGTCCGCAGGAACATGCTGACCAGGTAGGGACTGCCGGCGCTGGAGGCGGGCGCCGGAAACTGCGACATCTTCGAGGCGCAAGCTCCGCTCGTGCTGGTCGGGTCCGTGGGCGTTGCCTACACTGACGGGCCTGCGGGCGCCCACGACGACGAAACCTCGGAGTGCCGACATGCCCAGAGTCCTGCTGATCGGCTGGGACGGCGCCGACTGGCGGATCCTCGATCCGATGCTCGACGCCGGTGCCCTGCCCAACCTCCGCGCGCTGATCGACCGCGGCGCCAGGGGCGTCCTCCGGAGCACGATCCCGACGCACTCCTGGTCCGCGTGGCCGTCGTTCCTCACCGGCGTGGAGCCCGACGACCACGACGTGTGGGACATCCTCGAGCACGACCCGCCGGGGGCCGACAAGCACCTGCCGGTGACGTATCGCTCGATCAAGGAACGGACGTTCCTCCGCGACCTCACCGCGGCCGGCCGGGAGCAGCTCATCGTGAACGTGCCGCTCACGTTCCCGCCCCCCGAGATCAAGGGCCGGCTGATCGCGGGCGGGGTGCTCCCGAAGGGCAAGCCCTTCACCTGGCCCCACTCGCTGGGCGACGAGCTGGAGCGTGCGGGCGTGCCATGGCCGATCAACGGCATGTCGTGGACCACGTACCACAAGAAGATCGGGCCGTACCTCGAGGAGGTCCACCGCGTCACGAAACCGCGGATCGCCGCGTCGCTGAAGCTGATCGACGAGTCCGACTGGGAGGTCGCGATGTTCGTGTTCTTCTCGACGGACCGCGTGCAGCACTGCCTGAGCGAGTTCCTGTCGAGCGACCACCCGGACTACACGAAGAACGCGACGACGCCGACCGCCGAGAAGGTCCGCGACGTCTACCGGATGCTGGACGACGCCCTGGGCCAGCTGGTGGCCAAGGCCCGCGACGACGACCTGGTGATCTTCATGTCCGACCATGGGTTCCAGTCCTGCACCCGTGCGGTGAACATGGACCGGTTGCTCTCGGAGCTCGGGTTCCTGCAGTTCTCCGCGTCCCAGGCCGTGTACGGGCCCCTGCAGTGGGGGCCCATACGAGGGGTAGCACGGAAGGTATACGACGCACTTGGGCTGCACGGGAAGGTCGCGCTGCGCCAGGCCGTGAACTGGTCCAAGTCCCGCGCCTACACCTCGATCCGCTCGACGGGCGAGGGCGTGTCGGTGAACCTCGAGGAGCGCGAGGTCAGCGGCGTCGTGAAGCCCGAGGACTACGAGAAGGTGCGAGACGAGCTCGCCGCGAGGATCGAGGGGTTCCTCGACCCCGCCACCGGGCGCTCGCCGGTGAAGAAGGTGTGGCGGCGCGAGGAGCTGTTCAAGGGGAAGTTCCTGGAATCCGCGCCTGACCTCATCTTCGAGCCGGCGCCCCTGTACTCGCTGACCCACGCGAAGTCGGCGCTCGAGGCCGCCGACTGGGTGTCCGGCGACCACCGGATCGAGGGCGTGATCGTGGCGACCGGGCCGAAGGTGGCGAACGACGCCTTCGGGCAGCAGCCGGCCAACCTCGTCGACCTCGCGCCGACGATCCTGGCGGCGGTCGGCGCTCCGGCGTCCGTCGAGCACACCGGCAAGGTCCTCCGGCCCCTCGTCGGCGAGGTCGTCGAGGTAGGCCCCGGCGAGCGGGGCGGCGAGGAGCCCGCGATCCCGGGAATGGGCGACGCCGCCGTCACCGACACCGAGGCCGACGAGATGGAGGAGCACCTCCGCGGCCTGGGCTACCTCGAGTAGCGCGGGGATGGCCCGCACCGAGGACGGGCCCGGCCCGCCGCCCGGCGAGCCCGAGCGGCCGCCGCGGCCGCCGGGGCAGCCGCCTCCGGGCGAGCCCGAGGGGTCGCCGGAGGAGCTGGACGCCCTGGCCGAGGCCGGCACCGAGGGCATCCCGGTCGAGCGCCACCCCCCGCGGCGCGGAGGGCCCGGCGGCCGGTTCCGGGGCGCGGTGGAGTCCCTGCTGCCCCGGCGGCAGTTCGCCGACCAGCGCGACATCCTGGGGGGCGCCGGGCAGAACGTGATCGGCCTCGCGGCCGGCGTCCTCGCCACGTTCGTCACGCAGATCGTCATGACCCGAACGCTCCACGCCGCGCTGTTCGGCGTGGTCACCGTCACCACGCAGTTCGCGTTCATCGCGAGCACGGCCACCCGGTTCGGGATGGACGTGGCGAACGTCCGCCTGGTTGCGATCCTCCGGGGCCGGGGGGAGTCGGGACGGGTCCGGGCACTGGTGCGGAAATCCGTCGTGATCTCGATCGCGGCGTCGCTGGTGGTCGCCGCCGCCGTGTTCCTGCTCGCCGGATGGCTCGCGAGCGTGTTCGTCGCTCCCCGCCTGCACCACCAGGGCGAGGTCTCGTTCTGGGCGGCCGCCCTGGCCATCCCGTTCGCGGCGGTGACCTGGGCCTATCTGGGCGGGACCCGGGGCCTGAAGATCATGCGGCACACGCTGTACATCTTCTGGATCGGACAGCCGGTCGGCTGGGTCCTCATCGCCGTCGCCGGATGGTTCGTGGTGGCGAAGTCGGCGGGTGTGTCGTCGTTCGCCTACGCCCTGTCGTGGATCATCGCGTGCGGGCTGGCGTGGTGGGCCTGGGAGCGGGAGAGCAGGGAGTTCACCGGACGCACCAACACGGGGGGCATCCCCGAGGAGCAGACGTGGTCGCTGGTGAAGTTCGGCATGCTCCGGACCCCCGCCACCCTGTTCGCCCAGCTGCTGTTCTGGATCGACACGTTCGTCCTCGCGGCGATCAAGCCCGGGCAGGTCGGGGTGTACGGCGCCACGGTCCGCACGGGCCAGTCGCTGCTGCTGTTCCTGACGTCGCTCTCGCTGGTGTTCAGCCCCTTCGTGGCCGACCTCCACCACCGCGGGGAGCACGAGAAGCTCGACCAGCTGTACAAGAACGTGACTCGGTGGGGGCTCGCGACGACCCTGCCGATCCTGCTCGCCCTCGCGATCCTCCCCGGGACGATCATGCGGGTGTACGGGCCGCAATTCGTGGCGGGGCGTTCGGCCCTGCTGATCCTGATCATCGGGTTGATCGTGCCGGTGATCGTGGGGACCGTCGGGTTCATCCTCATCATGGTCGGGCGGACGGGCTGGGATCTGCTCGTCTACATGGGGTCGTTCGCGACGGCGGTGGGGATCGCGGTGATCCTCGCGCCGCACATCGGCATGCGCGGCACGGCGATCGCCGAGGCCGTGACGTTGACGGCGTCCGCGGTCGCGCGGCTCCTGCTGGTCCGGAAGTTCGTTCGAATCTGGCCGTTCGACCGGCACTTCCTGCGGTTGCTCCCGGCGGCGGCGGCGGGCGGCCTGGCCATGTGGGGGGCGCACCTCCTGCTGTCCGGCCCCAAATGGCTGACCGACCTCGCGGGCTCGATCGCCATCGGCACGCTCGTGTACGGCGCCGTCCTGGTGGGGGTCGGCCTCAAGCCGAACGAGCGCCGCCTGCTGCTGTCGCTGGTCAACCGCCTCCGCGGGCGCAGGCGGGACACCGTCGGATAGGACCGCGTTTCCCCGTCTCGTCCGTGTTCACGACGAGAACGCGTGTCGGCTCAGTCGACGTCGCCTGAAGGTCGATTCACCACAGCTTGTCGATCTCGCCCGGGTACAGCTCGATGCGTGAGTCGTGGAAGTCTCGCCGGTGCGTCCGGGCCCGAGCCGAGAAGAACGCTCCCAGGGTCACCTTGTCGAAGCCGGGCTGGTCGCTGCGGAAAGGGGAGCGGCGTGTTCCCCCGATGATGACCGTGCCGGGGAGCAGGAGCCAGCCGGCGCGCTCGTAGAAGGCCTGGAGCGGGCGATCGCAGGTGAACAGCCCCAGGTCCAGACCGGAGGCCGCCATCGCCTCCCGGGCCGCCGTCACCAGCCGATGGCCATGGCCCTGGCCACGGGCTCCCCGTCGAGTCACCACCGTGCTCAGCCCTCCGGCCCGGTACCGCCGTCCGGCGTGGACCAGCTCCTTCGTGAGGACGTCCAGGGCGGCCACCACGATCTCGTTGTCCATGAGCAGCATCGAGAGTGGGTCCAGCGAGGGGTCGTGGGTGAGGGCGGTTTCGGAGACGGCCGCTGAATCCTCAGGTGGCCATGCCTCGTGCTGCAAGGCCAGGACCTGCACCCGGAGCTCCGGCGGGGTGGCTGCCTCCGGATAGGACACGACCCGCATCCGCCGGTTCCTCAGGGCTCCCCGGCCAGGCGAAGGGCCGCTTCCACCGCAGACGCCGGGGCCTCGGCGACCTCGATGCCGGGGACCGGCTGGCCGCGGCGGGCCAGGTCCCAGGTCGCCAGGCCCACCACGGGCTTCCGGATCTTGAGCGCGAACGCGATCTCGGAGAGCGTGCCGAACTCGCCGCCGACGGCGATCACGGCGTCCGCGGCGCGCGCGATCAGGGCGTTGCGCATCTCGCCCATGCCGGTGGGGAGCGCCACGGTCACGTGGGGGTTGGCCTCGCTGCGCTCGAACCCGGGGAGGATGCCGACGACCGTCCCGCCTTCCTTCGCCGCACCACGAGATGCCGCCTCCATGACGCCCGTGGAGCCGCCGCACACGACGACCGCACCGGCGAGCGCCAGAAGGCGCCCGATCTCCTCGGCCCAGAGCGCCTCCTCCTCGGTCGCGATGCCGGGGCCGACCACCGAGACGTACGGACGGTCGCTCATCCCCACCGCTCCCCGAGCATCGCCGCCAGCAGCGCCACCGCGCCCTGCTTGTCGAGCGGCTCGTTGCCGTTCCCGCACTTCGGGGACTGCACGCACGACGGACAGCCGCGCGTGCACGGGCAGTCGCGCACCGTCTCGAGCGTCGCGCGCAACCACCGGTCCTCGCCGAGGAACCCGCGCTCGACGATGCCCGCGCCGCCCGGATACCCGTCGTACACGAAGATGGCGCAGGAATCCGTGTCCGGGTGGTACGACGTCGACACGCCGCCCACGTCCCACCGGTCGCACGTCGCGATCAGCGGCAGGAGCCCGATCGCAGCGTGCTCGGCCGCGTGGGCCGCGCCCGGCACCGCCGCCAACCGAAGCGCCGCGCGGTCGATGACCCGGGTGGGAACCGCCCACCACACGGCCTTGGTGGCCAGCACCTGGGGTGGCATGACCAGCGGGACCTCGTCCAGGGCCTCGCCGGTCAGGTGCAGCTTCCGCACGTAGCTCGTCACCTGGCGCGTCACCGTGACCTCGCCGAAGAACGACGGCGTCTCGCCGCCGATGGCGGATTGGTCAAGTACATTGACGATTTCGATGTCGGTGATGTCGCGGGACTGGGTGTACCAGTCGGCCTCGCTCCTGCGAACGAGCGCGACGCCCGAGTCGAGCTCGAGGGACGCCACCTCGAACTGCTCGCCCTGGTGCAGGTAGATCGCCCCCGAGTGCAGCGTGAAGTGCGCCCGGAACTCGTCGGCGGTTCCCAGCAGCTCGCCCGTCTCCTCCAGCACGATCGCGATCTGCCCGCCGGAGGCCGAACGGATGTCGACCAGGCGGTGCGGCGACCGCTGCCCCCGGTGGTGCAGCGTGTCGCCGCGGCGGGCCAGCTCGCCGCGCTCGATCAGGCGCTCGACGGCCGGTCCCACGACCTCGTCCGGGCCGAAGAACGCTAGCTCGTCGGGCGCGAGCGGCTGCTCCCGCGCCGCGCACAGCAGGTGGGGCTCCAGCACGTACCGGTTCGTCGGGTCGATCACTGCGGCCTCCGGCGGCCGGTGGAAGAGGTCCTGGGGGTGTCCCACCAGGTACTGGTCCAGCGGGTCGTCGTTCGCCACCAGGACCGCCAGCGATCCGGCCTCCCGCCGCCCGGCGCGCCCGGCCTGCTGCCACATCGAGGCCCGCGTGCCGGGGTAGCCGGCGAGCACCGCCGCGTCCAGCGACCCCACGTCGATGCCCAGCTCCAGGGCGCTGGTCGCGGCCACCGCCACCAGCTCCCCGTCGGCCAGGGCCCGCTCCAGCCGTCGCCGTTCCTCGGGCAGGTAGCCGGCCCGGTACGCCTTGATCCGCGACTTCACCGCGCCCGGGACCTCGCGCCGGGCGAACTCGGCGAGCAGCTCGGCCGCGCGCCGTGACCGAGCGAACGCGATGGTCCGGATCCCCGCGCCGGCCAGCTTCCCCAGGAGGAAGGAAGCCTCGCTGACCGCACCCCGCCTGGCGCCGGTCTCGTCGTCCACGATCGGCGGGTTCCACAGGGCGAACAGCTTCTCCCCGCGGGGCGAGCGATCCTCGGCCACCTCCTCGAACGGCAGCCCGGTCAGCCGGGACGCCAGCTCGCCCGGGTTCCCCACCGTTGCCGTGGCCAGCACGAAGCGGGGGTCGCCCCCGTAACGCGCCACCAGGCGCCGGAGCCGCCGCAGCACCATGGCCACGTGCGACCCGAACACGCCGCGGGCAACGTGCGCCTCGTCCACGACCACGTAGGCGAGCCGCAGCAGGAAGTCCGCCCACCGCGCGTGGTCCGGCAGCGAGCTCGCGTGGAGCATGTCGGGGTTCGACAACACGAGGTTGGCGTTGCGCCGGATCATCGGGCGCTCCGCCGGCGGCGTGTCCCCGTCGTACACGGCCGCCCGGATCTGCGGGAGCTTCAACGCCCGCACCTGGCGCAGCTGGTCCCGAGCCAGCGCCTTGGTCGGGAACAGGTACAGCGCGGTCGCCTTGGGATCGTTCAGCACGCGCGCCGCGAAGGCCATGTTGTACACGAGCGTCTTCCCCGAAGCGGTCCCCGTGGCGATCACCACGTTCGACCCGCCGGCCACCGCGTCGAACGCGGCCAGCTGATGGGGGTACAACCCCTCGATCCCCAGCAACCCCAGGCGTTGCCTCACCAGCTCCGGCACATCGGGGAACGGCAGCACCGACGGCGACCGCTCGGGCAGGTCCTCGACGTGCACCAGAGACTCCGCGAACGCGGGGTCATCGGCGAACTGCCCGAGAAAGGCGCGCGCATCCATCGTCACCGATCGTAGCCGCAAGGTCACGACCGACCCGACCGCGGTAGCGACGGGGACGGTCACGGAGGGAACATGAGAGATGCCGAGCGAAGCGAGGCGGACGCCGGTTCCCGGAGTGGCCGCCCCCGGCGCACCCCCGCAACCGGGTAGGCACACGGCCGGGTCGTGCGCACGTCGCCGATAGGATCGGCCCCCGAATGGACTGGCTGCTGCTGGTGCTCGCCCTGGGGGTCATCCTGGGCGGGGCGGAGCTGTTCACGAACGGCGTCGAGTGGGTCGGCGAGGCGTTCGGGCTGTCCGAGGGCGTCGTGGGGAGCGTGCTCGCCGCGATCGGCACGGCCCTTCCCGAGACCCTGCTGCCGCTGATCGCCATCCTGTTCGGCGCGAAGAGCGGGAAGCAGATCGGGGTCGGGGCGATCCTGGGTGCCCCGTTCATGCTGTCGACGCTGGCGATGTTCGTGCTGGGCGCGACCACCCTCGGGTACTCGGCGGCGGGGAAACGTCCCCGGCGCATCGTGGCCGATCCCCGCGTGCCGAAGCTGGACCTCACCGTGTTCCTCGTCATGTTCACGCTGGCCATCGGCGCCGGGTTGGTCCATCTCCGGGCGGTCCGGTACGTCCTGGCGGCGGCCCTGGTCGTCGGGTACGGGTTCTACGTCCGGCGGCACTTCTCGAGGCCGGAGGGGGACCCCGTGGAGCGGGAGGCGACCGGCGTGCTCAGGCCCATGTACCTCCGCCGGATCGCCCGCCGGAGCGCGCCTGCCGCAGATCCGGTGATCTGGGTCGCGGTCGCGCAGACCCTCGCGGGGCTGGCGGTGATCGCTGCGGGCGCGCGGGTGTTCGTGAGCGCCGCCACTTCGATCTCCGACCGGCTGCACGTGTCCCACCTGGCGTTCGCCCTGCTGGTGGCCCCGGTGGCGACGGAGCTGCCGGAGACGTTCAACGCCGGCGTCATCTGGGCCCGCCGAGGGAAGGACACGCTCGCCGTCGGCAACATCACGGGCGCGCTCGTGTTCCAGGCCGTGTTCCCCATCGCGATCGGGCTGACCCTCACGCCATGGCGGCTGACCTCGGACTCGCTGGTCGCGGCGCTGGTGGCGCTCGGCGCAGCGGCCTTCCTGTACGGCACGCTCCTGCTCCGGAACCGGTTGTCGGCGCCGCTCCTGCTGTTCCAGGGCGTGCTCTACGCCGGGTACGTGGCCTACGTGCTGACCCGGCTCTGAGGGTGCACTAACAGTGGGAGAGCACGCCGTCCTTCTTCATGTCCGCGTACATGGACCGGGCCCCCGCCCCGATGTTCACGATGGACGCGCCGCCCACGGTGCCGCCGGTGGCGGGGACCACGCAGTTGAGGACGTGGCTCGTGGCGACCTTGGAGGCCGTGAACCCGAGCTTGAGGACCTCGTCGAGCCCCAGGTCGGTCTGGACGCTGCGCATCCCCGCGCCGATCCACGTCAGCATGACGCCCGGGTCCTTCGTGAAGTCCTGGTGGAACTCCGCCAGCGTGGACAGCATCAGCCGGCCCTGGTTCCCCGACCGGTCGATGTCGCCGCGCGGGAAGTCGTGCCGGTCCCGGGCGAACGCGAGCGCCTGGTGGCCGTTCATGTGCTGGGGCCCCGGCGAGAAGTTGGCGCCGGAGAACCGGTCGTGCATCTGGATCGGCACGTTCACCGTCACGCCCCCGATCGCGTCGATGATCGACTTCAGGCCGTCGAACGAGGTCAGGACGTAGAAGTTGATGTGGATCCCGGTGAGGTGCTCGATGGTCTGGATGGTCAGCCGGGGTCCACCGGCCGACATCGCCGCGTTGATCTTGTTGGTGCCGTGCCCCGGGATGTCCACGAACGAGTCGCGGGGGAACCCGAGGATCGACGCCCGCCGCTTCCCCGGGTTCAGCCCGATGATGTGGATCGAGTCCGAGCGCTCGCGGTCGATGCGCTGGCCCGGCCGGGCGTCGCTGCCGAGGGCCAGGATGAAGATCGGCCGCTTCTGCGTGAGCACGGGGAACGCCTCGGCGGGGTGGGCCCTGCCGATTGCGAACCGGGGGAGGGCCAGCGCCCTCGGCGCCGGGCCGTTCCCCAGGGCGGCGCCCGCGACCCACACCGACAGCGCGACGACGGCGAGCCCGACCCGCCGCGCGCCCCGGCCTCCTCTCGCCCGGGTCACGAGCTCGCCCCCGCGCTCGGGGCGGGCTGTCCCCCGGACTGGTCCTTGCGCGTGGCGCGATACCCCACGATCACCCAGGCGTGGTCGGTCAGCTGCAGGTAGAACGTCGCGTGGCTCTTGATCACCATGGTGGAACCATCCTTCTTCGTCGCGTCGGCGGTGAAGTCCGCGGTGGCGGCCGAGGTGACCGGCTTGCCGCCCGAGCCGGTGAGCACCCGGACCGTGAGCGTCCCGGACCGGGGCTGCACATCGTCGAACGTGTCCCCCGCCCCCTGGCCCAGCGTGAGCGCGGCCTGGTCCCGCTGGGCCGAGGAGGCCGCCTTCCCCCCGGCGAAGAACCCGAAGACCGCGTCGTAGTCGCTCTTCTTCCAATGGTCCGGGTCGAGGAACGCCAGCGCGTACATGTTCGTGAGCGTGGTGTCGATGTCCTTCGCCGCGTCGGAAACCGCACCCTGGTTGGCCTTCCCCGCGGCCACCGTGGTGATGACGTGGGTCGAGCCGAGCCGGAAGTGGAACGGCGGCGTCTTCGACCCCGGCGTCGCCCCCGTTCCCAGGTGGTTCCCCCCTCCGCCCTTGAGCAGGAAGACCACGGCGCCGACCGCGACGGCGACCACCGCCAGCACGATGACGATCACGCGCCAGCTTCGAGATGGTGCGGAATGGGCTGCGGAGGTGGCCAAGTCCGGGAGAGGCTACCGACCGATCCCCGGAACATCAACCAGCCCGGCCGACGGTTTCTCGGGGGGGGACCGGAGGCGCAGGCGGCACGCGGCGCTCCTCGCACGTTCGGAGTCCATTCGACCGGGATCGGTCCGGGCGATATCCTTCCGCGCAACATGAACCTCGACCTCGACATCGGCACCCAGGGGGACACCAGCATCGTCACGCTCGTGGGCGAGATCGACGTCTACACCGCACCCCGGCTCCGCCAGGCGCTGATCGACCTGGTGAGCCAGGGAGCCACCGACATCGTCGTCGACATGGACCGGGTGGACTTCCTGGATTCGACCGGGCTCGGAGTCCTGGTGGGGGGCCTCAAGCGCGTCAAGTCCACCGACGGCGACCTCCGCCTGGTGGTGACCCAGGACCGGATCATGAAGATCTTCGACATCACGGGCCTTTCCAAGGTGTTCCCGATCCACGGCTCGCTCGACGAGGCATTGCAGCGGGCGTGATCGACCCCGACGTCGAGCTCGAGATCCCTCCCAGGCCCGAATACGTCGCGCTGGTCCGCCACGTCGTCGGCGCGGCCGCCCGGATGGGCGGCCTGTCGCCGAACCTCGTGGACAACGCGAAGCTCGCGGTGTCGGAGGCCGCCACCAACGCGGTCACGGTGTCCGGGCGGGAGCAGTCGGAGGAGCCGGTGGAGGTCGCCGCCGAGATCGAGGGTGACCGGCTGCTGGTCGAGGTCACCGACCGCGGCTCGCACGAGGCGGCCATCCGGTCCCTGGAGTCCGGGGACACCGACCCCGACTCGCTCGAGTTCAGCTTCGAGCGCGGGCTGTCCCTGCCGCTCGTCCAGGGGCTCGTCGACGAGTTCCTGGTCGAGGCGCGCGACGGCGGCGGCAGCGTCGTGAGGATGACGCTCATCGAGGCGGACGCGGAGGAGGCGACCGCGGGGTAGGCGACCGCCGGGTGGGCGCCCGCGCCTGCACCCGCGAGACAACCGGAAGTCGGAAGAAGGTGCGCCGGGAAGCCTGGTCGGCAGGTCCCGGCGCTTCGCGCATCCGGGGCCGGGAGGAACCGGATGGACGTCATCCTCGAGGTCTTCCTGATCTTCGCGGGGGCGAAGGCCGCCGGCGAGCTGTTCGTCCGGCTCCGCCTTCCGGCCCTCGCCGGCGAGCTCCTGGTCGGCGTGCTGCTCGGGCCGCACGTGCTCGGGTGGATCCACGTCGACCGGGCCACCACCGCGCTGGCCGATGTGGGGATCGTCGTGCTGCTGTTCACCGCGGGGCTCGAGTCGCCGCTCGGCGACCTCCTGGCGGTGGGGCGCTCGGCGCTGCTGGCGAGCGCCGGCGGCGTGCTGGCCACGGTGGCGGCCGTGTTCGCCACGCTGGCCCTGCTCGGCGTGGACACCGGCCTGGCCGCGCCGGCCGCTCTCGCGCTCGCGGCGTCGTCGGTGGGCATCGCGGCACGGGCGTTCGGGGACCTCGGGGCGCTCCGCAGCGCGCCGGCCCGGGTGGTCCTGGGCGCCGCGGTGGTCGACGACGTGCTGGTCCTCGCGGCGCTCCCCCTGGTCCTGCGCGTGGGAGCCGGGTCCTCGACGGTCGAGGTGACCGCAGGCGTCATCGGCGCGGTGGCGTTCGTGGTCGCCGTGGCCGGCGTCGGCCCCCGCCTCGCCCGCCGCCTGGGCACCACGATCCTCGACGTCCCGCGCATCCGCCGGAGCCCCTTCGTGCTCGCCCTGGTGCTGTGCCTGGGCCTCGCCGCGCTGGCGGAACGGGTGGGTCTGGCCGCGCTGATCGGCGCGTTCCTGGCCGGCATGGTGCTCGCCGAGACCGAGCACAGCGAGGGGTTGCAGCGGCAGATGGAGCCCCTGTTCGACTTCCTGGTGCCGTTCTTCTTCGTGGTCTCCGCCGCGCGGGTCGACCCGGGCGCGCTGGGCGACGCCGGGCCGGGATTCCTGGCGGCGGTCCTCGCTGCCGCGCTGCTGGCGAAGCCGGCGGGCTGCGCCGCCGCGGCGGCCGGGCTCTCTCGGCGGCACCGCCTGGTGGTCGGCGCGGGCATGCTGCCCCGGGGCGAGGTCACATTGGCCGTCGCTGCCAGCCTCGTCGCGCCCGGGGCCGCGGAGTCGCAGCTGTACGCGGCGCTGGTCGCGGCGGTCCTGCTGTCCACGCTGCTCGCGGCGCCCCTGCTCCAGGCGGTGGTGCCTCCCGAGGACCGCGGTCCGGCCGCCCCCCGCCCGGAGATCCCACCGGAGGCCTTCGAGGTCGGCGACGAGGACGCGTGACGGCCGACCGACGACGGCAGCACTCGATCCGATGCCGGCGCCAACCGGTCGGGGGCTGGGTCGTCGCCCTATAATCGCGCGGCGTTTTCCCCGATCGCGGGGGGAACGCGTGCGCACCGAACCGAGCACTCACTCGACGTCGAGCACGATCACCGGGAGGGTTCATGGGGTTCATCGCTGCGGTGGGGCCGCCCACCAAGACCCCGCCGGAGCTGTTCCAGGGCTTCGAGGGCAGGGACTCCGCCCTCCTGTGGATCGTGGTGGTGGTCGCGCTCGGCGCCCTCGCCGTTGGCTGGATGCTCCGCCGCACGGTCCTCGCGGCCCCCGAGGGAACCGAGCGGATGCGCGAGATCGCCCGCGCGATCCAGGAGGGGAGCGCGGCCTACCTCCGGCGGCAGTTCCGGACGATCGCGGGCTTCGCGGCGGTGCTCGCGATCCTGCTGTTCTTCCTCCTCCCGGCGCACAGCGCCGGCTCGGGGCTGCACTCGGAGACCGGCATCAAGCTGGGGCGATCCATCGCGTTCGTCCTTGGCGCGGTCCTGTCCGGGCTCACCGGCTTCACGGGCATGTGGCTCGCGGTGCGCGCCAACGTCCGGGTGGCCAACGCGGCGCGCGAGGCCGGCTACCGCCGTGCGCTGACCGTGGCGTTCCGAGCGGGCGGCGTGGCCGGCATGTTCACGGTCGGGCTCGGGCTGCTGGGGGCCGGCGTGATCGTGCTGCTGTACAGCCGAGACGCCTCGCTGGTCCTGGAGGGGCTCGCGTTCGGGGCGGCGCTCATCGCGATGTTCATGCGGGTCGGGGGCGGGATCTTCACGAAGGCGGCCGACGTCGGCGCGGACCTGGTCGGCAAGGTCGAGCAGAACATCCCCGAGGACGACCCCCGGAACGCGGCCACCATCGCGGACAACGTGGGGGACAACGTCGGCGACTGTGCCGGCATGGCCGCCGACCTGTTCGAGTCCTATCAGGTGACCATCGTGGCCGCCATCATCCTTGGGCTCGCCGCGGTGGGCGGGGCGAAGGGCATCGTGTTCCCGCTGCTCATCATGGCCGTCGGCGTGGTGGTGGCGTTCGTCGGGATCATGGCCGTCACGCCCCGGAGCGAGACCGAGCACGGCCAGAAGGCCATCAACCGTGGGTTCGCCGTGTCGGCGGTGCTTGCCGCGGTCGGCGTGTTCCTGGTCTCGTGGCTGTATCTCGACGACATCCTGGCGTTCTGGGCGGTCCTCATGGGCATCGCCCTGGCAGGGCTGATCCAGTACCTCACCGAGTACTTCACGTCGACTCGTCGGCGGCCTGTGCGGGAGATCGCCGAGGCGTCGACGACCGGCCCCGCCACCGTGGTGTTGAGCGGGTTCTCGTCCGGGCTGGAGTCGAGCGTCTACGCGCTGATCCTGGTGGCCCTGGCCATCGTCGGCGCGTTCTACCTGGGGGGCAGCGACCTGTCGCGGGAGCTGTACTACGTGTCGCTCGTCGGGCTGGGCCTGCTGTCAACCGTGGGGGTGATCGTGTCGATGGACACGTTCGGCCCGGTGTCGGACAACGCCCAGGGCATCGCCGAGATGTCCGGCGACGTGACCGGGCCCGGCGGGCAGACGCTGCAGGACCTCGACGCCATCGGGAACACGACGAAGGCCTCCACGAAGGGTGTGGCCATCGCCACCGCGGTGATCGCGGCGACGTCGCTGTTCGGGGCGTTCGCCGACGCGACCGGGGTCAGGAACTTCAAGGTGGCGGTGAACTTCCCGGACGTGCTGGTGGGGATGCTCCTCGGCGGCTCCGTGGCGTTCATGTTCTCCTCGCTGGCCATCCGGGCGGTGTCCCGGGCCGCGGGGACCGTGGTCGTGGAGGTTCGCAACCAGTTCCGGGACCACCCCGGGATCATGGAGGGCACCGAGCGCCCGGACTACGGGGCGGTCGTCGACATCTGCACCCAGACGTCGCTGCGCGAGCTGGTGACGCCCGGGCTGCTGGCCGTGCTGGCGCCGATCATCGTCGGGTTCTTCCTCAAGCCCGAAGCGCTCGGCGGATTCCTGGCCGGCGCGATCCTCACGGGGCAGCTGATGGCCGTGACCCTGGCCAATTCCGGTGGCGCGTGGGACAACGGGAAGAAGCTCATCGAGGAGGGGGGCTACGGCGGCAAGGGATCGGAGAACCACAAGGCCACCGTCATCGGGGACACCGTCGGCGACCCGTTCAAGGACACCGCCGGTCCAGCGCTGAACCCACTGATCAAGGTGATGAACCTCGTCGCGCTGCTGATCGTGCCGGTGGTGGTCGGCCTCGTGGACGACGGGAACGACGCGGCGCGCATCGCCATCGGCGTCGTTGCGGCCGCGCTGCTGGTGGCCGCGATCTGGTTCACGAAGACGCGCAAGCCCGTCGACCTGTCGGGCTCGTCCCCCGCCTCGAGCCGCCCGGCCGTCCCGGCCCCATAGTGTCCGTGGGGTACTTCCGGCGCTGGTCCCGCCGCCTGTCAGAGACGGACGAGGAGCGGCTGGCCGTGCAGGTCAGCGAGTGGGCCGCCACCGTCAAGGGCGCGGTGCGCATGGACGGGGCCCCGGTGCGCCAGCGGATCAAGCTGGCCGGCGTGGTGAACCGGATCTCCGTGGTGCCCAGCCCGGGTGGCGACTCCCTGGAGGCGGTGCTCACCGATGGCACCGGGGAGGTCACGGCCGTGTGGACCGGCCGGCGCGCGATCCCCGGCATGTATCTCGGGACCCGCCTGATCGTGGAGGGCGTGCTGGTGAAGCAGGGGCCCGGCCGGCGCCTGGTCAACCCGGCGTTCGACTTCGCCTCGTAGGGCGGCGCCCGCTCCGCTCGCGAAGACGGTCGCGTTCCGAGCCGGCGGGCGCCCGGCGATTCCCGGCCGTCCCGACTCAGTCGATCGTCAGGTGCACGCCGTCCAGCGAGACGTCGCGGTACGGATGGTCCGATCGGACGTGCACCCCGCGCGTCTCCCGCCGGGCCAGCGCCGCGCGGATGAGGAGCCGGCCGGTGTGGACCATGGCGGCCAGCTCGAAGCCGGACCGTCCCCCCGAAGGAGGGACCGCATCCGCCAGCCGGTCCAGCTCCCCCAGTGCGTGGGCGGCGGAGCTGGCGTCGCGGATGGGCCCCGCGCCCGACGTGACCGCCTGAACCACGTCCGACCGCGTGGGCCCCGTGGGCCCGTCGGCGCCGGCGGGAAGCGAGTCCCACTCCGGGTCGCCCCGGCCCGCCGGTCCGGGCGCGACCTCGGCCGCCGCCAGGGCGGCCCGGCGCCCGAACACGACGGCCTCCGCCAGCGAGTTCCCCGCCATCCGGTTCGCGCCGTGGACGCCGGTCGCGGCGCTCTCGCCCGCGGCGAGCAGGCCGGGCAGGCTGGTCCGGCCGTCGAGATCCGTGGCGACCCCGCCGATCAGGTAGTGCGCTGCCGGCGCCACCGGCAGCAGCTCGGTCGCGGGGTCGTACCCCCGGGCCCGGCACGACGCCACCACGGTGGGGAAGTCCCGCTCGAGCTCGTCGCGGTCGATGCCCCGGGCGTCGAGGAACGCCTCCCCCACGTCCAGGATCGCCGCGGTCACCATGTGCCGCGGCGCCAGCTCGGCGTCCGGATGCCGGCCCACCATGAACCGCCGACCGCTCCCGTCGACCAGCGTGGCGCCCGCGCCGCGGAGGGCCTCGGTCAGCAGCGGCCGGGGGGACTCCGCCACGGCCAGGGCCGTGGGATGGAACTGGACGAACTCGAGGTCGGCCAGGCGGGCGCCGGCCTCGCGAGCGAGGGCCAGCCCGTCGCCGGTGGCGGCCGGGGGGTTCGTGGTGGCAGCGAACAGCGCGCCGGCCCCGCCCGAGGCCAGCACCGTCGCCGCGGCTCGGACCAGCGCGGTCTCTCCCTCCCGGTCGAGCGCCCACACCCCCACGCACGCGTCCTCGACGACCGCCAGCCGGACCGCGTAGGCCTCCACGCGTTCCACGCGGGGGGCCGCGGCGGTCCGCAGCGCCCGGACGATCTCACCGCCGCTGGCGTCCGCCCGGTGCACGGACCGCGCCACGGACTGACCGCCCTCCCGGGCCAGGTGCAGGGAGCCGTCGGCGTTCCGGTCGAACTCGCAGCCCAGGGCCTCCAGTTCGCGAACCCGGTCCGGCGCCTCCCGGCACATCGCCTCCGCGGCGCGCTCGTCGACGAGCCCGGCCCCCGCCGCCACCGTGTCCGACAGGTGCCGTTCGGGGGAGTCGTCCCGCCCGACGGCCGCGGCCATCCCGCCCTGGGCCAGCGGGCTGGACCCCTCGCCCAGCGTCCCCTTGTCGAGAACCACGGTCCGCACGCCGTCCGGGAGGCGGCACGCCGCGAACAGGCCGGCGATCCCGGCCCCCACGATGCACACGTCGGCGTCCACGGTCCGGCCCACGGCCAGCGAGCCTATCGGAAGCCCCCTTCCGCTCCGGGGCCTGATGCGAGAACCGCCCGCCCCCGGGATACCCTCCGGCCAACGACGGCCGGACCCAGGAGGACGACCATGAGCATGCGCCAGTTCGCCCCACCCACCCATCCATCGCTGGTTCGGCACGCGGAGCGGCGGTCGGCGAGCCTGCAGAACCGGATCGCCGACGCCATCACCCGGTTCGCCGGGTCGATGCCCTTCGTCTACGTCCACGTCGCGTGGTTCACGGCGTGGATCGTCTTCCACGTCGAGCGCTACCCGTTCGGGCTCCTCACGATGATCGTGTCGCTCGAGGCGATCTTCCTGTCGACGTTCGTGATGATCAGCCAGAACCGGGCCGACGAGAAGCGCCAGGTCCTGGCCGACCACGAGTGGGAGTTCGTCCAGGTCGAGGAGCGGCAGAACGAGCAACTGCTCGACCTGTCGAAGCAGATCCTCGAGCTCACGCGGGCCATCCACTCGATGACCGCTGCGAAGAAGCTGGAACCGTAGGGGAGCCCCGCGGGGCCCGTCAGATCGTGCTCCGGGCTTCGCTTACGAGCCGGACCGGTCGGACCGGTCGGACCGGTCGGACCGGTCGCTGTCGGACCCCACCACCGCCTGGATGAACTCCTCCTCGGCGTCGGGCGAGGCCAGCGCCAGGATCTCGTCGTCCGGCGCCAGCACGGTCTCCGGGACCGGGATCACCACGTGCCCCTCGCGGATGATGGCGACGATCGCCGAGTCCTGGGGCAGGCGCAGGTTGTACAGGGGCCGGTCGGCGTTCGGCGAGTCCTTGGGAAGCGTCGTCTCGACCAGGGCCACCTGCCCCCGCTGGAGCCGGAGGAGCCGGACCAGGTCGCCCACCGACACTGCCTCCTCCACCAGCGCGGTGAGGATGTGCGGCGGCGACACCGCGTCGTCGACCCCCCACTGGTCGGTGAACATCCACTCGTTCTTCGGGTGGTTCACCCGGGCCAGCACCCGGGGCACGCCGAACTCCTGCTTCGACAGCAGCGAGATCACCAGGTTGTCCTCGTCGTCGCCGGTCGCCGCGACCACCACGTCGGCCTCGGCGACCCGGGCCTTCTCGAGGACCCACAGCTCGCAGGCGTCGCCCAGGACTACCTCCACACCCGGCGCGGTGTTCTCGATCTTGCCGGCGATGCGGGGTTCCTGCTCGATCAGCGTGATCCCGTGGCCTCGCTCGAGGAGGTCGGCCGCGAGGTGGCGTCCCACGGCGCCGCCCCCCGCGATCAGGACGCGCACGCCCTCAGCCCTCCGCCAGCGGGGTCAGCAGCTCGTCGAGCTTGTCGAGCGCGTCGCGGTGCACGATCACGTGGGCGACGTCGCCCTCCTGGAACGTGCTGGCCGAGTCGGGGATGAACCCCTGGCCGCCACGCTCCACGCCGGCCACGATCACCTGCTTGGCCGCGGACAGGGCGCCCACGGGCCTGCCCACGAGGTGGTCGGGGATGCGGACCTTCATCCGGAACAGGTCGCCGCCGCCCAGGGTCTCCTTGATCTCCTCGCGGCTGTGGAACAGCATCAGCATGACCTGTTTGGCCGCCCACCGGACGCTCGCCACGGTCGGGATGTTCAGCCGCTCGTAGATCTCGGCCCGGCGGGGGTCGTAGATCCGGGCGATGACGTGGGGCACGTGGTAGTACTCCCGCGCCACCCGGGCCGACAGGATGTTGGAGTTGTCGCCGGAGGACACCGCGATGAACGCGTCGGCCTCCTTGATGCCGGCCTCCTCCAGGTCCTCGCGGTCGAACCCGATCCCGACGAAGGTCTTCGCCTCGAACCCTGGCGGCAGCCGGTCGAACGCCTCGCGGCGCTTGTCGATGATCGAGACCTCGTGGCCGGCCTTGGCCAGCTGGATCGTGAGCTCCGCGCCGACCCGGCCGCATCCCATGATGAGCACTTTCACGGCCGATTAGCCTACCCTCGCGCGCCGGGCGCGTGGCGCGGAACAGTGACCGCACGACTCCGGCCGCGTCCAACCGGCGAACTGCGGGCAACCGTAGAATCGCTCTTCGTGTCCCAGGTGATCCGCAAGCCCGGCCGGAGCCGCAGCGCCATCTTCAAGGGCGTCTTCCTGGGCAGGACCCAGCCCTCGTGGCACATGGAGCACACCAGGCTCCCGAAGCTCCTCGCGCTGCCGATCCTCTCCTCGGACCCGCTGTCCTCGGTTGCCTACGCCACCGAGCAGATCATGGTGGTGGTGCTCGCCGCGAGCGCCGGGTCGCTGCACCTCGTGATGCCCATCGCCATCGCCATCGCCGTGCTGCTGGCGATCGTGGTGGCCTCCTACGTCCAGGTGGTGAAGGGCTACCCGTCGGGCGGAGGGGCGTACGTGGTGGCCAAGGACAACCTCGGCACGCTGCCGGCGCTGGTGGGGGCGGCCGCGCTCCTCGTGGACTACGTGATGACGGTGGCGGTGTCGGTGGTGGCGGGGGTCGTCGCGATCGTCTCCTTCGCCCCGAACCTGTCGGGGTTCCGGGTGGAGTTCTCGGTCGCCTTCGTGGTCCTGCTCACGCTGGTGAACCTCCGGGGCGTCCGGGAGGCCGGGCTGACGTTCGCGGCGCCGACGTACCTGTTCATCGCATCGATCTTCGCGATGCTCGCGCTCGGGCTGGCCCGGTGCGCGACCGGGGGGTGTCCGCAGGCCGAGCACATCGAGCCGCTCGCCGGGCTCGCCCGCCACGTCGCACCGATCGGCCTGTTCGTGATCCTGCACGCGTTCTCGTCGGGGGCCACGGCGCTCACCGGTGTCGAGGCCCTGTCGAACGCGGTGCCGATCTTCCGGAGGCCCCAGGCCAAGAACGCCCAGCGGACGATGATCGTCATGGGCTGCATCTCGATCACGATGTTCATCGGGGTGTCCTACCTCGCGGTCCGGACGCACCCGACCGTCAACGAGAGCCGCTCGGTGGTCGCGCAGATCGCGCACGCCGTCTTCAACGGCGGCCCGGGCTTCTTCCTGGTCCAGGTCTTCACGACCCTGATCCTGGTGCTCGCGGCGAACACCTCCTACCAGGGCTTCCCCCGGCTGTCGGCGATCCTGGCCCAGGACAGCTTCCTGCCCCGACAGTTCCGCAACGTTGGCGACCGCCTCGTGTACTCGAACGGGATCGTCGTGCTGTCGCTGGTGGCGTCGGCCTTCATCGTCGTGTTCGACGCCAACCTCGACAAGCTGATCCAGCTGTACATCGTCGGGGTGTTCACCGCGTTCACGCTGTCCCAGATCGGCATGGTCCGTCACTGGATCCGCGAGCGGGACAAGGGGTCGGAGGGACAGCGCGGGTGGAGGACCTCGATCGTCATCAACGCGATCGGCGGGGTGTGCACGGGAGTCGTCCTGCTGATCACCGCCAGCACGAAGTTCGTCCATGGAGCCTGGATCGCCATGGCCGGGATGGTGATCATCACCGTCGTCCTGCTCGCGATCCACCGGCACTACGACGCGGTGGGGCAGCAGCTCCGGCAGCGGCTGGTGCCGGTGGGAACGGCCGCCGAGAACCACGTGGTGCTGCTGGTTCCGGACCTGGATCCGGCCACCGCCGAGGCGCTCGGGTGGGTCCGGGCCGGGCGGGTGCAGGACCTCCGGGCGGTGTACACGCCCAGGCGGGACCCGGACCCGGACATCCGGGCCCGATGGGCGGCGTTCTGCCGGGCGACCGGGCCCGAGCTCGAGATGCTGCCGGACGGCGACGGGAGCACGCTCGACCGGGTCCGGCGATACATCCGCGAGATCCCGCGGCGCGAGGGGGACTTCGTCACGGTAATCGTGCCGGAGCTCATCGAGCGGCCCGGGCTGGGCTATCTCCTTGGCCGGCGCGACCTCATCCGGCTGAAGGGGAGCCTGCTCCAGGAGCGGCGGGTGGTGGTCACCGACGTCCCTGTCCTGATGGAGGGCGGGCTGCCGGTGGGGGTCGACGGGCTGCCGCTGATCCCTCAGCGCACGGTGGTCCTCGTGTTCGCCTCGGCAGTGCATGACGCCACGACCCGTGCCGTCAACTACGCGCGGAGCCTCGGCGCGTCCGAGACGCGAGCGGTCTTCTTCGCCTTCGATCCCAAGGAGGCACCGGCGATGCAGGAGGCGTGGGGCGCGACCGGGTACGGCATCCCGCTCGACGTCGTCGAGGCGCCGTTCCGCGACCTCCGCGCGCCGATGCTGGAGGAGGTGCGCCGGTACACGTCCCGGGAGGACACCGTGGCCACGGTGGTCATGCCGGAGATCGTGGTCAAGAAATGGCGGCATCTCCTGCTGCACAACCAGACCCCGCTCTTCGTGAAGCGCCTGCTGATCTTCGAGCCGCGGGTGATCCTGTCGAGCGTTCCCTACCGAGTGGAGTGACATGGAGCTAAGCGAGGCGCGGGCGCTGGCCCGCGAGAAGACGGAGAAGGACACGACGTACCGGCACCTCGTGTCGGTGGAGGGTGTGATGCGGGCGCTGGCCGGGCGGTTCCCCGGCGAGGACGCCGACGCGTGGGCGCTGTCCGGCCTGTTCCACGACCTGGACCAGGACCAGACCGGCGAGGACCTCGACCGGCACGCGCGGCTCGCGGCCGAGTGGCTCCGGGAAGCCGGGGCCGACGAGCGCGTCGTGAATGCCGTGCTGGCCCACGCCTACGAGCAGTACCGGACCGACCTCATGTCGAAGGCCGTGGTGCACGCCGACGCGGTCGCCGGGCTGCTCGTGGCCGCCGCGCTGGTGCGGCCGGAGCGCTCGGTCGGGATGAAGGTGTCGTCGGTGAAGAAGAAGCTGAAGGAGAAGGCGTTCGCCCCGGGCGTGAACCGGGAGGAGGTCACCTCGGTCGAGGAGTCGATCGGGATTCCCCTCGACGAATTCATCGCAGTCGGGATCGAGGGGCTGCAGCAGGTCGCCCCGGACATCGGGCTGTAGGCCGGAGGCCAGTTCCGTCAGTGGGCCGTGACCAGGGCTCGGTTCATCCTTCGGAGCTGGCGGAGCTCGGCCAGGCGGAAGGCCACGTAGAGGCCTGCGGCGCCCGCGACCCAGGGCTTCCACTGCCCGTCCTCGAGGCCGGTGCGGATGCGGTCCGCCCAGTCCTCGGGGAGGACCTGGATCACTGCGTTCACCGGGGCCATCCGGGCGGCCTCCTCGGCTTCCCTCCTCTTCTTGCGACGGCGGCGGATCACGAACAGCGCGATCGTCGCGGCCGCGCCGCCCGACGCCGCGATGCCGGCCGCGCGCTTGGCCCACACGGCGGGCGCGGGGAGGCGTTCCTGGAGCTCGGTGAGCTCCTCCTCGAGCCGCTCCCGGGTCTGCTCGATCTCCCTTACCGTCGCAGCTGAGTTTTCGCCCACTCCACGTCCTCCTTCACGGTCCGCTTGGTCTCCTCGGGGGCCATCGGCGGGCGCTTCATGCGGAACATCCCGAACGCCGCCGCGCCGCCGGCCAGCACCAGGAACACGGCCGCCACGATGAGAAACGCGGCCCAGGCCGGCAGCACGATGGCCAGCCCGAGCGCGCCCGCCACGGCCAGGAACAGGAGCATGAACAGTCCCATCACCCCGGCCGCCCCCAGCGCCCCCGCGCCCTTGGCCCGGGCGACGAGGGCCTCGACGATCTCCTGGCGGGCGAGCTCCATCTCCTTGCGCACGAGCGTCGACGTGTCGCCGGCGATCGCCTTGATCAGCTCGGGCGTGGACCGGGCGTCGTCGGCGCGGTCCGCTCTCGATCTCGCCTCGATGTCGGTGGTCCGTTTCGTCTCCTGTGCCACCACAGCACCTCCCGGGCTCCGCGGGTCTTCCCCAGGAGCATTCCCCGGTTCCAGGGAAGGAACCGCGGGCGCGGTCAGGGCTCGCGCTCGGCCCGGGCCGGAGTCGAGGGGAGATCGGCGTCCGGGCCGCCGGCGGTGGTGCCGGGACCGCCTGCTCGTCCGTCGCCTCCCGGCCCGGTGCCCTCCTGCGCGGCTCGCCTGGCCCGGACCCGCCGCACGATCCACCAGGCGACGGCCGCGACCAGCAGGACCGCGATCGCGATCGAGATCGGCGACATGAACCGCTCGACGGTGCGCCAGGACTCGCCGAGGTAGTACCCGGCGACGGCCAGCCCCACGTCCCACGTCAGGGCGCCGATCAGCGTGTACAGCGTGAAGCGCCACGCCGACATCCGGGCCACCCCGGCCGGGAGCGAGATGAACGCGCGCCCCACGGGGATGATCCGCGCGATCAGTACCGCCTTGTCACCGTGCCGCTCGAACCACGCGTGTGCCCGGTCGACCTCGTCGGGGCGGAACAGCAGGTACTTCCCGGCCCGGTCCACCAGCGGGCGGCCGCCGATCGCTCCGATGCCGTACGCCGCCCAGGCCCCGACCAGCGTGCCGATCGTCGCCACCGCGACGATCCAGGCCAGGTCGAGGTGCTTCGCGCCCCCGGCCAGCGCGGTCTGGGCGAAGGTCGAGGAGGCCAGCGCGCCGCCGAACAGCAGCACCACCTCGGACGGAACGGGGATGCAGGCCGTGCTCGCGGCCATCAGCAGCAGCACCGCGACGTAGCCGTGCCGCGCGACGATATCGGTGAGGAAGTGCTCCACGGTGATCCGAATCCTGCCCGGCCGTCGTCGGGAATACCTACCGGCCCGGGGCCGTTCCAGGGTACGACTGCGGCTCCACCGGGCGCCCGGGTTGTTGACATTGCGTTCTGGGCGCGTGGAATATGCCGCGGAAACTCCATGGCAAAGAAACTGGTCGTCGTCGAATCACCGACGAAGGCGAAGACCCTCGAGCGATACCTCGGCCAGGAGTTCACCGTCCGGGCTTCGTACGGACACATCCGCGACCTCCCCAAGAACAAGCTTGGGGTGGATACGGAGCACGAGTTCGAGCCCGAATACGTGATCCCCGAGGCGTCCAAGAAGGCTGTCGCCTCGTTGAAGGCTGCCCACAAGCGGGCGGCCGACGTCATCCTGGCCACCGACTTCGACCGGGAGGGCGAGGCCATCGCCTTCCACGTCGCGGAGATCCTCGGCCTCGAGCCCGCGTCCACGTCGCGCGTCACCTTCACCGAGATCACGAAGGACGCGATCCTGGAGGCCTTCGCACACCCCCGCATGGTCGACATGCAGCTGGTCGACGCCCAGCAGGCCCGGCGGGTCCTCGACCGCCTGGTCGGCTACCGGCTGTCCCCGATCCTGTGGAGGAAGGTCCGCCCGGGGCTGTCCGCCGGCCGCGTTCAGTCCGTGGCCCTGCGGCTGATCGTCGACCGCGAGCGAGAGATCCGCGCGTTCGTTCCGGTCGAGTACTGGTCGATCGACGCCCGGCTGTCGACGGACCTCTCCCAGGACTCCGAGGACACGGGATTCCTGGCCCGGCTGATCCAGATCGGCGAGGACAAGCTCGCCGCGTCGCCCGACAAGCAGGGGCTGGTCCTGGGGAGCGAGCAGGACGGCGCCCAGCACGTCGAGAACCTCCGCCGGGCCGCCTACCGGGTCCAGGAGGTGCGCCAGCGCGAGGTCAAGCGCTCGCCGGCGCCGCCGTTCACCACGTCGACGCTGCAGCAGGAGGCAGCCCGCAAGCTGGGGTTCTCGAGCAGGAAGACCATGCGCGTCGCCCAGCAGCTCTACGAGGGCGTTGAGCTCCCCGGCGAGGGCCAGACCGGCCTGATCACGTACATGCGAACCGACTCGGTGAACATCGCCGACACGGCGCTGGCCGAGCTGGCGGACGTGGTCCGCACCCAGTTCGGCCAGGAGTACTCGCTGGAGAAGCCCCGGCGATACAAGAAGAAGCAGCGCGGTGCGCAGGAGGCCCACGAGGCCGTACGCCCGACCTCGGCGCAGCGCCTCCCCGACGCCGTGGAGCAGCACCTCGACCGCGACCAGGCGCGGCTGTACCGCCTGATCTGGCAGCGCACCGTGGCCTCGCAGATGGCCGAGGCCCGGTTCGACCAGGTCTCGGTCGACATCGCCGCCACCGTGGAGAACGCTCCCGCGTACCTCCTGCGGGCGACCGGCCAGACGTTGAAGTTCGACGGGTTCCGCCGGGTGTACTTCGAGGGCCGCGACGACGCGCCGGACGAGGACGCCGAGGGCAGGCTCCCGGCGCTCACCGCGGAGCAGGTCCTGCGCCTGCTCGAGGTCCTCCCCGAGCAGCACTTCACCCAGCCGCCGCCGCGTTTCTCCGAGGCTTCGCTGGTGAAGACGCTTGAGGAGCTGGGGATCGGCCGGCCGTCCACGTACGCCTCGATCATCAGCGTGCTGCTCGACCGGCAGTACGTCCGGCTCGAGGAACGACGCTTCTATCCCGAGGACGTCGGCGAGGTGGTCATCGACCTGCTTGTCGAGCACTTCCCGGAGGTCGTCGACGTGTCGTTCACCGCGCACATGGAGGACGAGCTCGACGACATCGCGGAGGGCAAGCTCCGGTGGACGCAGGTCCTCGACGAGTTCTACGGCCCGTTCGAACGCCTCCTCGAGAAGAAGGAGGAAGAGATCGAGCGGCCCCAGGAGGAGCTCGACGAGCTCTGCCCGCTCTGCCCGCTGGAGGGCCGCACGCCGGCCAAGCTCGTGATCAAGCTCGGCCGCAACGGGAAGTTCATCGCCTGCCCCAACTACCCCGAGTGCAAGTACACCCGCAACGTCGGCGACGACTCGGCCCGGCCCGAGCCCGAGGAGACCGGCGAGGCCTGCCCCGAGTGCGGCAAGCCCCTGGTGAAGAAGTCCGGCCGGTACGGCCCGTTCGTCGGGTGCAGCGGCTACCCCGACTGCAAGTACATCAAGAAGGACCCGCCGAAGGGCACCGGTGTCACCTGCCCCAAGTGCGGCCAGGGCGAGCTGATGACCAAGCGCAGCCGCCGGGGCAAGGTCTTCTACAGCTGCAACCGGTACCCCGACTGCGACTTCGCGGTGTGGTCGATGCCGCTTCCGGACCCCTGCCCGCACTGCGGCGGCCTGCTCACTGCCCAGGCGAGGGACAAGGCCAAGTGTGTCGTGTGCGGCTCGGTGGTGCAGGATGGGGTGCTGGTGAAGGTGGGCGCCGTCGAGCCGTCAGCGCCCGCCGCGCCCACCGCGGAGCCCGGCTCGAACGGCGCCGGAGGGGACGGGGCCGGCCCGTAGCCGACTCCGAGCCGGACGAGAGGAACCCAGTGTCCAGCCTGGCCGACGAGGTCGCCGCCCTCCGGGGCACCAAGCCCGCGACCCTGAAGGACCTCTTCCGCCATCCCGCGTTCTCGAAGCTCATGGCCGCCATGGCGGTCTCCTCGCTCGGCGATTGGGTGGGGTTCATCGCGGTCGCGTCGCTCGTCTCGTCGCCGCGGCTGGGGGGGACCGGGTCCACCGCCGCCTTCTCGGTCGCCGGCGTGATGATCGCCCGCATGTTGCCGTCGATCCTCTTCGGCCCGTTCGCCGGCGTGCTGGTCGACCGGGTCGACCGCAAGAAGCTCATGGTCTCCGCCGACATCACGCGCGGTGCGATGTACGCGGCGATGCCTTTCATCGGCGCCCTGTGGGGGATCTACGTCCTGTCGTTCTTCATCGAGTCGCTCGCGCTGCTCTGGGTTCCGGCGAAGGACTCGAGCGTCCCCAACCTGGTGCCCCGTCGGCAGATCGTGAACGCGAACACAGTGGGGATGGCCACGACGTACGGCACCCTGCCGCTCGGCGGGATCATCTTCACGTTGCTCGCCGCGCTCGCCACCGCCATCGGCAAGAAGGTCCCGTACTTCGCCGACAACAAGGAGTTCCTGGCGCTGTGGGTCGACGGCCTTTCCTTCCTGTTCAGCGCGTACATGGTGAGCCGCCTCCCGATCCGGGCGATGCGGCCCAGTACCCGGGAGCGGTTCCACCTGTCGAACGCCGGCAAGGACATCCGCGACGGCATCAAGTTCCTGCGCGGCCACCGGCTGGCTCGGGCCATGACCGTCGGGATCGTCATCGCGTTCGCCGGCGTCGGTTCGGTGATGGCGATCGGCCCCATCTTCGCGCAGCAGACGGTGCACGCCGGCCCTCCGGGCTGGGGGTTCCTGGTCACCGCGCTCGGTGTGGGGATGGGCATCGGCATGGCGTCGGTGCCGCAGATCAGCAAGTTCGTGGAGCGCGAGCTGCTGTTCCCGCTCACCATGCTGGGAGCGGCGATCCTGCTCGCGGTCGTGGCGGCCATGCCGAACATTGCCCTGGCCGCGGTCTTTACGGTCGCGATGGGGATCTTCGCGGGCGCCACGTGGGTGAACGGGTACGCGCTGCTCCAGGAGAACGTGGCCGACGAGTACCGGGGCCGGACCTTTGGCGCGCTCACCGTGATGTCGCGGCTGGGCCTGTTCGCGTCGCTCGCGGGCTTCCCCACGCTGGCCGGCCTGATCGGCAACCACGCGTGGCATCTCGGGCACTTCAGGATCGACCTCTCGGGCACCAGGCTGGCGCTGTGGATCGGCGCGGGGGTCGCGGTCCTCGGGGCCCTGGCCACCCGCCGGGGGCTGAAGCGGAACCGTCTGACCAAGCCGGTAGGGTTGTCGCTGATGCCCCGGCTGAAGAAGGGTCCGCGCAAGGGAGTCCTGGTGGCGTTCGAGGGGGTCGAGGGCGCCGGCAAGGGCACGCAGATCCGGCTGGCCCGTGAGTACCTCGAGGCCGAGGGATGGCAGGTGCTGGTGACCCGCGAGCCGGGCGGCACCGAGGTCGGCGAGCGCCTGCGGGAGCTGCTGCTCGACCCCCGCATCGGGCAGGTCGAGCCGCGCACCGAGGCCCTGATGTTCGCGGCGTCGCGCTCGCAGCACGTGGCGACCGTGATCCGGCCGGCGCTCGAGGAGGGGAAGGTCGTGCTGTGCGACCGGTACGTCGACTCCTCGCTGGCGTACCAGGGCGTGGCCCGGGGGCTCGGGGAGCAGGACGTGCTGACGCTGAACGTGTGGGCCACGCAGGGGCTGTTCCCCGACGTGGTCATCCTCCTGCACGTCGAGCCCGAGCTGGGCCTGGAACGCGCCGGGGACGACATCGACCGCATCGAGCGGGAGGGATCCCCGTTCATGGCGAAGGTCGCCGACGCGTACCTCCGGATCGCCGAGGAGCACCCGGAGCGGTTCGTCGTGATCGACTCCGGCCGTCCGCCGGACCTGGTGCACAAGGACGTGCGGGACGCGCTGCGCCGGCTGGTCCGACCCAACACCTCCGAGGACACGCCCGCGTATGGGACGGTGATCCCGCCGGGAACCGCGGTCCAGTCTCCTCGCGAGTCGGGCGACGGCCGGGCGAGGCGGGAAGCCTCCCAGGGCCGAGTCGTGCCCGAGGGTTCGGAAGGCCGGACCACGCACGAGGGTCCGCCGCCCCGGCAGGCGCAGGAGGCCCGCGATGACTGACGCGACGCTCGCCCCGGCCGTCCTCCGCGAGATCCCGGGCCAGGAGGCCGCGGTGCGGTTCCTGGTCCAGGCCCTGCACCGGCCGCACCACGCCTACCTGCTGGCCGGGCCGGAAGGGGGCGGCAAGCAGCAGGTCGCCCGGGGATTCGCCGCCGCGCTGCTCTGTCCGAACGGGGGTTGCGGCGAGTGCCGGGCCTGCGCGCTGGCGCTGGCCGACCGCCACCCCAACGTGTTCTCCGTCGAGCCCGAGGGACGCGACATCCACGTGGAGACCGTGCGCCAGGAGGTGTGGCACCCGGCGTTTCGCACGGCGCCCGAGCCGGGCCGGAAGGTCTTCGTGATCCGGGAGGCCGACCGCCTGAACCCCGCCGCGGCCGACGTGCTGCTCAAGGTGCTCGAAGAGCCGCCGGCCGACGCCGTGCTCCTGCTGCTGTCGGCGCGGCCCGACGAGCTGCCGGAGACGGTGGTCTCCCGGTGCCACGTCGTCCAGTTCCTGCCGCTCGCCGAGCCGTTCGTGGCCCAGGCCCTGGAGGACGAAGGCGTCCCCCGCGACGCCGCGCTGCTGGCCGCCCGGCTGGCCGGGGGAAACCTCGGGCGGGCCCGGCGCATCGCCACCGGGCGCGACGGGCTGTCCTTCCGGGAGGCGGCGCGCAAGGCCCTGGCGCTCGTCGCCGAGGGCCCGCCGGGCGCCCTGGCGGCCGCCGAGGTCGTGCTGGCGGCCGCCGACCGGTACCGGGACGCGATGAAGGATGAGCTGGCCGAGGAGCTGGCCCCGTTCAAGGACGCCCGGGGGCGCACGGAGGAGCCGTTCCGGGGCGTCGTCCGCAGGCTTGAGGAACGCCACAAGCGCCGGCTCCGCCGGGCCGAGCGCGACTACGTGGACTGGGTGCTGCTGTCGGCGTCCACGCTGCTCCGGGACCGGCTCCTTCAGCAGGCGGGCGGCGACCCCTCCCTGCGCGTGAACCTCGACCTCGATCCGGGGGCCGAGCCCGGCCTGCGCTCGCTGTCGGCCGCGGCCGCCGGCCGCGCGCTGGGCCGCCTGGAGGAGACCCGCGCCGCCGTCGCCGACGAGACCAACCTCAACCTTCGGCTGGTCCTGGAGGAGGCGTTCCTCGCGCTCGCAGCTTGAGGGGTGCGGCCACCCCGCCGAAGAGACATGCGCGCATCACCGACGCACGCGCCGACCGATGGGAGCATCGGAGACATGACAGTTCGGGTGATGATCGTGGACGACCAGGCCCCGTTCCGGCTTGCCGCTCGGCTCGTGGTCGAGTCGACGGACGGGTTCGAGATCGTCGGCGAGGCCGAGTCCGGCGAGGATTCGATCGAGCTGGCCCAGAGGGTCGACCCCGACCTCGTGCTGATGGACGTGAACCTGCCCGGGATCAACGGCCTGGACGCCACGCGCAAGATCCTCGAGGCGGCCAACCACCGGGTGGTGATCCTCCTGCTCTCGACCTACGAGGAGTCGGAGTACGGGCCCCGGGCCGCCGAGTGCGGCGCGTCGGCCTACATCCCCAAGTCGTCGTTCGAGCCGGACCGGCTGGCGGAGGCGTGGGCCGCCGCCACCGGCCGGGGCCCCGCTTCCGACGGCGGACCCGCTTCCGACGGCGGACCCGCGTCCGACGGCGCCTGAGCGCCCCAGGCGGGCCCGAGCCTCGGCGGCTCGTCGTCGCCCGAGTGCGGCCCGTCCTGCCGACCGGGAGGGGCGCGGTTCCCACTCCGGGTGAGCGGTTTCGACCCGGGGAGGGGGGCCAGCACGCCGGCCGGGATCGGGTTTCCCGCCCGGATCGGGGTGGGGGCATGATGTTCGCCCGGCCCGCGGCTCCCTACGATCCCGTTCGTGAGACGCCTGGAACGGGATACCGAGCCCTCGCCATTCGAGCATAGCACGGCCATGACCCGGCGGTGGACGTCGGGCTCCTCGGAGAGGCCGAGCTTGTGGAACAGGGAGTTGATGTGCTTCTCGACGGCGCGCTCGGTGAGGAACAGCGACCGGGCGATCGAGGCGTTGTTCTCGCCCTGGGCCATGTGCGACAGGACCTCGCGCTCCCGGTCGGTGAGGTCGGCCAGGGGGGAGTGGGCCATGCGGTCCTTGGCGGCGACGAGCGCCTCCACCACCTTGGGGTCGAGCACGGACCCGCCCCGGGTCACCTCGGTGAGCGCGCGGACCACCTCCTCGACGTCGGCGACGCGCTCCTTCAGCAGGTACCCCATCCCGGTGGCCCCGTCCTTCAGGAGTTCGAACGCGTACTCCTCGTCCGCGAACTGGGACAGGACCACGATGCCGGTCTCGGGGTGCTCGGCGCGGATCCGCCGGGCCGCCTGGATGCCCTCGGTGGTGTTCGTCGGGGGCATCCGGATGTCCGTGAGGACCGCGTCCGGCCGGTGTTCCTCGACCGCCGCCATCAGCTCGTCCAGGCCCGAGACCGCCGCCACCAGCTCGATGGCCTCCACGGCCTCGAGCAGCGCCGCTGTTCCTTCGCGGACCAGGTAGTTATCCTCGGCGAAGACCACCCGAATCGGCACGGCCGGATCGTACATGCGCAAGGGGGGAGGAAGACCACGATGAGCCGTCGACGCCCGCGCGGGGTGCCCGCCCCGTGAACATTCGCGTCATCCTGGGAGAGGACAACGTCCTGGTCCGCGAGGGGGTCCGGGCGCTGCTCGACGCGTCCGACGGCATCGAGGTGGCCGGCGTGGCCGCCGACGCGCCGTCGCTGATCAAGCTCGCCAACGAGCTCGGGCCCGACGTCGTCGTCACCGACATCAAGATGCCCCCGAACTTCCAGCTGGAGGGCATCGACGCGGCGCACGAGATCCGGGCCCGGCATCCGGGGACGGGCGTCGTGGTGCTCTCCGCCCACGACGACGAGGCCTACGCCCTCGCCCTGCTGGGCAAGGGGCAGAGCGGCCTGGCGTACCTCCTCAAGGAGCGCGTGGCCGAGGGGGAGGAGCTGGTCCGGGCCATCCGCGAGGTCGCCGCCGGCGGCTCCGCCATCGATCCCACCATCGCGGAACGCCTCGCCGGACGTCACGACACGGAGGAGAGGGACCGCCAGATCCTCGACCTGATGGCGTCGGGGATGGGCTACGCGGAGCTGGCCGAGCGCCTCGAGACGACCCAGGAGGACATCGACCACAAGGTCACGGACCTGTTCGAGCGGCTGGCGGGAGAGGCCGGCAGCGGCCACACCCGGGCCGTCGACGAGCTGAAGAAGCTGCACTCGGCCGTCGTGGACCGGGAGGCGTCGGCCCGCGCCCTGGCGCCGTACCTGCCGAGCGGGGTCGCGGAGAAGATCGGGCAGGGAGGCGTCCAGCTCGCGGAGGAGGTGGAGGCCACCATCCTGTTCTCCGACATCCGGGGGTTCTCCGCGGTCGCCGAGACCACGCCCGCGCGCGAGCTGGCGGAGATGCTCACGCGGCACCTGTCGGCGATGGCCGAGGTCGTCACCGAGCACGGCGGGATCATCGACAAGTTCGCCGGCGACGCCGTGATGGCCGTGTTCGGGGCGCCGAACCCCGAGCCCGACCACGCCGTGCGCGCGGTGCGCTGCGGCGTGGCCATGCAGGCCTGCCAGGCCCGCCTGAACGAGGAGTCGATCGAGCAGGGCCTTCGCTCGCTGCAGGTGGGGATCGGCGTGAACACCGGCGTGGTGATGGCCGGGACGGTCGGCGGTGGCGGCCGGCTCGAGTACACGGTCCTGGGAGATGCGGTGAACGTCGCCCAGCGCCTGCAGTCCGTCGCTGCGGCCGGGGAGGTCCTGATCACGGGAACCACGGCGCAGGCGGCGGCCGACGGCTGGTTCCGGTTGGAGCCCAAGGGGATCCAGCAGGTCAAGGGCCGCAAGGAACCCATCGAGGTGTTCCGGGTCCTGGGCTGAGGTCCGGGAAGGCGACGGCCGTGGCGCATTCGAGTCCGAGGATCGATTCGACGGCCCGCCGCCGGTGGTTCAACGCCGTCTGCATCGTCTTCGGCCTCGGCGCCGCCGGCGGGCTGTTCGGCGTGGCGGTCGTCATCGAGTGGTTCGTCACCGGCGCGGAACGCATCCACCGGGTGCACAACATCGGGTTCGGCGCGATCAGCGGGGCCATCGTTACGACGGCGTTCCTCGCGCAGCTCCGCCATCCGGAACGCCGCGTGGCACCCCTGCAGCAGGTCGTCGCGGCGGGCGTGGCGGCGTTCGTGACGGCCGGCCTGGCGTGGTACGCCGGCTACCTGCTGATCGGGGCCATCCTGGTGGTCGCCGCCGGGATCGCCATCGTGCTGCATCCGGCGAAGGACCGGTTCCTGCGGGTCAGCCGGGGGTCAGCCTCCCGCTCGCCGTGCTGGTGGTGGCCGGAGCGGTGCCTCTCGTGGGGTACGCGCTTGGTCAGGCCTCGCTCCAGCGCAACGGCCTGCCCGGCGACCCGCACGTCGACATGGGCCACTACGCCGGGATGGCGTTCATGGCAATCGCGCTGGTGCTGTGCGGAGCCGTGGCCGCCCTCCGGACGAGGGGCTGGCGAATCGCGGCGTGGACCACCGGGCTGGCGGCCGCCGTCTTCGGCGCGGCGGGGATCGCGTTCCCCCACGTCCGAGAGGCGGCCAGCACCCCCGGCCGGAGGTGGGGCCTGGTCGCGCTGGCCGGCGGCGTGCTGTTCATCGCCACGGCCGAGTGGGACCGCCGCCGCGTGTCCGCACGCCCGACTGGCCTGTCCTCCCCCGCGGCCTGAAACCCGGTGGGCCCGCTGCTACCCTGGTTGACCCCGGCCGGGGTAGCTCAGTTGGCAGAGCAGCGGTTTCGTAAACCGCAGGTCGTCGGTTCGAGTCCGACCTCCGGCTCCACCACTGACCAGCACGTTTGCCCAAAGCGAAGGCCCCCGAGGATCTCCCCGGGGCCGTTTGCCGCCACTTCGCCGCCACTCACCCGCCTAGCGCTGCTCTCAGTGTCAGGCTCCAGGGTCGTGGGATCTCGGGGATGACCCGAGTAGCCTCCGGCCGGCGGTGGGGTGACCCGTAGCCTGCGTGTCTCCCCTCGGGGTGACCTCCATCGGTTTTGTCCCCCACCGCCTGGCCTCAGTGTCAGGCTCCAGGGTCGTGGGATCTCGGGGATGACCCGAGTAGCCTCCGGCCGGCGGTGGGGTGACCCGTAGCCTGCGTGTCTCCCCTCGGGGTGACCTCCATCGGTTTTGTC